>Ga0209162_1000030_pt1 | contig 127372 bp, 114 predicted proteins | sample YNPNPMetaG_FD_187121 | JGI IMG/M metagenome (GOLD analysis project Ga0209162, IMG submission 187121) | Anoxygenic and chlorotrophic microbial mat microbial communities from Yellowstone National Park, USA - YNP NP MetaG (SPAdes) (version 2) ...
CCGGAAACCGTGGGCTCGGTCACGGCCAGGACCCGGGAGGCGCCGGTGACGGACGCGATGACAGGGCATCCGATCCCGGGCGGACCGTCCACAAGGATCAGGGAGCGGCCTTGTTCTTCTGCGATACGCCTGGCCTCACGCCGAACCAGGGAGACGAGCTTGCCGGAATTTTCGGCCGCCGCTCCCAGCCGGGCGTGAACCATGGGGCCGCAGCGTGTCTCGGAGATCATCCACTCCCCGCAGAGCCGCTCGGAAAAGTCGATCGCCTTCGCCGGGCAGAACCGCACGCACACCCCGCAACCCTCGCACAGGATCGGATCGACGGAAAAAACTGGTTCTGAGGTGCCAGGGCCATTGAGCTTCACGGCTCCGAACCGGCAGCGTTCCAGGCACACTCCGCAGCCTGTGCAGAGCTCGCGACGGATGACCGCCTCCCGGCCGCTCCAAAACTCGCTGCGCTCTCGAATCCGGGGCTGGAGAACCAGGTGGAGGTCCGCCGCATCCACATCGCAGTCGGCGATGACCGGCCGCTCCGCCAGAACCGCGAACGAAGCCGCGAGGCTCGTTTTGCCGGTTCCGCCTTTGCCGCTGATGATGACGAGTTCCTTCATGGTCAGAGGGTTCTCCCGACTCCGCCGTTCACCAGCCTTCGCGGTTTGCCTCCGCAGTTCGGGCATTCCGACAACGGTTGTTCTGTGACGGCTTGCCTTCGATCGAGCCGCAGGCCTGGCACTGATATTCGTAGGTGGGCACGGATCAGCTCCTCCTGCTTTCGATCACAGGCAGGATGTTTTTCGCGAAACCTTCGAAAAGGGCCCGGTATTCGGGTAGAACCTCCACAATCAGCCTTCCTCGCGAATAGGCCTCGGCGATCCGGCGGTCGTCCGGGATTTGGAGCAGAATAGGAATCTTCTCGGTATCACAGTACCGGTGCACGCGGTCGTCCCCGATCCCCACTCTGTTTACGGCCACGCCAAAGGGAACGCCGATCTCCCGAACCGTTTCCACGGCGAGCTTGAGATCATGGAACCCGAAGGGCGTGGGCTCGGTGACCAGCAAGGCGAAGTCCGAGCCGCGGATCGTGGCCACGACCGGGCAGGAAGTGCCGGGCGGCGCATCCAGGATGGCGAGCGAGCCTTCTTCCCTGCGCGCCTTCACCGCGCGGATCAAAGGCGGAGCCATGGCCACGCCCACATCGAGACGGCCCTGAACAAGCGTGATGTTGCCGTCCCGCGCCCATTCGATCACCCCGATGCGCCGTTCGATCTCCCGGATCGCCTTCTTCGGGCAGACCGAGGCACAGCCACCGCAGCCATGGCACATCTCATCGAAGACCAGGGGCGCTGTGCCGAAGGAGACAATGGCATGGTACTGGCAGAATCGACCGCATTCGCCGCAGCCGTCGCAAAGGGTTTCGTCTGCCCTGGGCACCAGCAGGCTGACGACTTCCTCACGGACCTTCTCTGCTCGCAGAAACAAGTGAGCGTTCGGTTCCTCCACGTCGCAGTCCAGGAGCTGGACCGGACAGCCGAGGGCGCGAGCGAGATTCACGGACACCGTTGTCTTGCCCGTTCCCCCTTTGCCCGAAGCTATGGCCAGAATCACGAAGAACCTCCATTTTGAGGCCGGCGCACGCAGTCGCTCTTGGGGTGTCGGAAGGCAAAGCTGCCGACCGGGGAGAGCCGGTCGGCAGCCCCCCCGCAAAGTCTGGCCACACGCCATTGAAGCTCAGCGAGCCTGGCTGCAACAGCCTTTAGGCGCAAGGAAAGGATGGGGACAGAGGTTGGGTCCTGGAGTGTGTTGGAAAGGCCAGAGGGAAATCCCCATGGCTCCTGGACCCCCTTGCCGGAACCGGGAAGAACCCGCAAGCACACAGGGCGCCCGAGACGGCCAGCGAATCCCTCCACGGGCTCGTTTTTCGCGCGGGGGAACTTGAGCACGCAATACCCTGCGCCTTTACCGGTCATCGGACCCCTTCCCCGCGGTCCTGTACCGTCGTATCCGGGCATAACGACCTCATTTCCGGGAGGGCCCCGGCTTCCGCGGTTTCACGAGAGGCGCGAATCTCCCGGACGGGTTTTGGAACCATGAGGCGTGAGGATCACATCCAGTGTCCTTCGACGTCGGCAGACCGGGCTTCCACGAGCTTCCCAGACCTGTATCGGTCCAGAGCTTCGGACACGGTGGCGGCGTCGGTGTTGTAAATCTTCACGCCCGCGGCTGACAGGACGCGGAAAGCTTTGGGGCCGCAATGGCCGGTCACCACCGCTTTGGCGCCTGCCCGAACCACGCTCTCCGCAGCCTGGATTCCGGCCCCTTGCGCCGCGTTTAGATTCTGTTGGTTGTCGATCACATGGAACGTGTTGGTTTCCAGGTCATAGACGAGAAATTTGGGGGCCCTGCCGAAACGGCTGTCCAGCGGGGCCCCGAGATGATCGCCAGAGGTCGTGAAGGCCACTTTCAAAGGGATGCCCTCCATTGCCGATCAGCTTATTTTTCCTCTTCTGCTCTTCCGGCCTCCAGGTCGGCTAGTCGCTTCCGGATGAAGTCCAACTCCGATTGGAGGGCGTCTGCCTGGTCTTTCAGAGCCTGTTTTTCCGCTTCAGGGTCCGGACGGCCGGCGTACGGTCGCCCCGGGTAGCCCCAAGGGGCCCCCCACGGATAACCCGCTCCAAAGCGCATCCACCCGGGTAGTCCTGTGGCGTAGTACCCATGCCGCCATCCGCGGCCGCCACCACCGAACCCGCGGCCTCGAAATCCGCCACCCCGGCCTCTACCGAAGCCCATACCGAACCCTCGGCCCGGAATCGGGTTCATATATCCCGGCATTCCGAATCCTGCGCAAAAGCCAGCGGCCCTGCCTGTCATAGGGCCCATTCCCCAAGGTCCAGTTCTGTCTCCCCATGGCATGGTGGTATCCTCCTTTCTTTCTTTTTCTCGTTGTTACTCGCGGATCATGGCAGTGCCACACTGAGGACATTTCTTCTCATAACAGGGGATCCCCCGTTCATGAGGCTGTCGGTGGCCGCACTGAGGGCAAACGCACGTGCCGCCGGGGCCGGCACCAAGACCGCCACCCATTCGCCCGCGGCCCGCCCCGCCTCTTCCTGCTCCCCGTCCGCCTCCACCAGAACCTTGCCCTCCTCCGCCGCTGCCTCCTCCTCTTTTTCCGTTCATCGGAGATTCCTCCTGTATCCTCGCTTGTGTTGCATTCGGCACTCTGAGACTTCCGCGCCATGCCCGCTAGCCTTTCTTAGAGCAAGGAAGGTGCCAGGGGGGCACGGACGTCCCTGTTGTGTGCAACCTGTCGGAAAAGCGCAAGAAAAGAAGCGTTGAGCTCAGAGCGAACTTTTCTTTGAGTCGCGCTTGTGCAACCTTTGAGCCTCTTCGAGGGTGCGGAAGCGCAGCACCGAGCGAGTCGGCATGGGAAGTTGCGAACGAAGCGTTTTGGAGGGGACGCGCTTCGTGGCGTCCGTCCCTTGACATCGAAAACCGGCGACTGACCGCGTTCGCGGCAGCCGCAAGCGCGTTGCCCCGGGCTTTCCTGCCAGTCGGCCCCGGACACCTCTGGGATGACCCGGAAGCTTTCTTTTACGAGCCGCCATGTTTATCTTGATACAGGGAGATCCGCGTGCAGACGGTTCCGCGAGGGGCTCCTTTCGTTTTTGGAACCTGGGCATTGGAAGGGCCTATGGGCAGCAAGAAGTCCGGCGAACGGGAAAAGGCTCTGGATGGTCTTGGGGACCAAACAGAGATTATTTTGGAGAGCATATCGGATGGCGTCTTCACCGTGGATCGCCAGTGGAGGATCACCTCGTTCAACCGGGCGGCTGAGCAGATCACTGGAATTTCGAGGAAAGAGGCTCTCGGCAGACGATGCTCCGAAGTGTTCAAGGCGAGCATGTGCGAGGTCGACTGCGCTCTGCGCAGAACCTTCGAGACCGGAAGCCCTGTCGTAAACCGTTCGGCCTTCATCGTGGACGCTCAAGGCCGGCGCATCCCGATCAGCGTCTCCACGGCCCTCCTCAGGGACCGCAAAGGAAACGTGATCGGCGGCGCTGAAACCTTTCGGGACCTGAGTGTGGTGGAGGAACTGCGCAAGGAACTCGAAGGCCGCTTTCAGATCGGCGACATGGTGAGTCGCAGCCCGGCCATGCGGCGGATCTTCGACACCTTGCCTCAGATCGCCGCCAGCGACAGCACGGTGCTGATCCAGGGGGAGACCGGAACAGGCAAGGAGCTTCTGGCCAGGGCTCTTCACGGTTCCAGTCCGCGCCGCCTGAAGCCTTTCGTGGCCGTCAACTGCGGAGCCCTTCCGGATTCGCTTCTCGAATCAGAACTTTTCGGTTACAAGGCTGGAGCGTTTACCGGTGCGACCCGGGACAAGCCCGGCAGGTTTGCTTTAGCCGAGGGCGGCACGATCTTTCTCGACGAGATCAGCGAGATCAGCCCGGCCCTCCAGGTCCGGCTCCTGCGGGTGCTCCAAGAAAAGAAGTTCGAACCTCTTGGCGGCACAAAGCCGGTGGACGCCGACGTACGGGTGATCGCGGCCGCAAACCGAGACCTGGCGAACTTGGTGAAGAAAGGGGTGTTCCGACAGGACCTCTACTACAGGATCAATGTGGTGAAGATCGAGCTGCCTCCTTTGCGGAAGCGAAAGGAGGATATTCCGCTCCTCGTGGACCATTTCATCGCCAAGTTCAACAGGAGTCAGGGCAAGTCGGTCTCGGGCGTCCACCCGGACGTGATGACGCTTCTCCTCGCCCACGATTATCCGGGCAATGTCCGGGAACTCGAGAACATCATCGAGCACGCCTTCGTGTTGATCCAGGACGGCCGGATCGAACTCAGGCATCTTCCCGAGGAGTTCGTAGGCCCCAGGCCAGCGCTGAAGGACTTGCGCAGCCTCGAAAGCACGATGAAGGCCTTGGAAAGCCAGGCGATCCGAGAGGCCCTGGAGCGCAACCGCTACAACCGGCTGGCTGCGGCCCGGGACTTGGGCATGCACAAGAGCACCCTCTTTCGAAAGCTCAAGGCTCTGGGGATTTCTCTGCCGCCCGGAGGCGGCCGACCCCGCAGGGGGTAGCCCCGTCCGGGCAGAGCCTATCCGCCCCGTCCAGAAGGGGCAGCCCGGGGGAGTCTCTCCTGCGCACCCCCTGCTGGAAAGAAGGTCGCGTCCGCGCGACTCCTCTTCGAGGATTGGGTTTCGCTCGTTGTGTGTAACGCGTTGAAACTCAAGCGAAAGAGGCGATGAGACCCCGGGCGTGAAGGCTGGCACGAAAGCTGCGTAGGCACAAGACGAACATCGCAGGAGTGTGTATGAGAGCGGCGATCGCGGTCTGGGAAGGCAGGATCTCTCCGGTCTTTGACGTGTCGAGAAGGATTCTCATCCTGGACGTGGAAGAACGGGTGATTCGGGGAAGATCAGAAGAGGATCTCCCAGACCAGGAGCCTTTTCGAAAGGCCGGCAGACTCCGGGAGCTCGGCATTGAGACGTTGATCTGCGGCGCGATCTCGCGGCCCATGTTTCAGTTGCTGGCTTCCTTCGGAATCCGGGTCATCCCTTTCACCGCAGGAGAGGTTGAGGCGGTCATCCGCACTTGGCTCGAGGGCAGGCTGCCCAGCCCGCGGTTCGCCATGCCGGGTTTCCGCTATCGCGGGTTTGGTCGTCACGGGATCTTCGATGGAAGTGGCTACGGCTCCCAGGAAGGTGACAAGCCCAGCGACGCGTGGCCGGGACGCGGCTGCGGGCGTCGGGGTAAGGGCGGCTGGAGGAGAAAAGGTTCGTTCGATTGAGTCACCCGGGGGAGTGGGGTTGCTTGCGGTCGGGGCCCCCTCCCCCTCTGCCCCTCCGCTGGTACAGGGGCCGAGGCGGAAAAAACGCTCTCGGAATAGGCCCGATGAAAGCCGAAACCGCGGAGGAGGTCGTGGACGGGCAACGGAAGCATCGTGGGTCGGAATTCCCACCAGCAGGGAGGAAAGGGGGAAAAATGTCTGATGAAAGAGGAAGCCCGGATCGGGCGGGCCCTTCAAGGGAGAAAACGGCTCAGACCGGTCAAGAGACAGAATGCGGCACCTGCACCCGCGAGGATTGTTCTGCCCGGAAGGCTCGTGCCGACGAGGGACCGGTCGAATTCGAGGAGAGACAGGCCCTCAAACGCCGCCTGTGCCGCATTCGCCACAAGTTGCTCGTTCTTTCCGGAAAGGGTGGGGTGGGCAAGAGCACGGTCGCGGTCAATCTCGCCGTTTCTCTCTCCTTGTCCGGAAGGCGGGTCGGGCTTCTGGACATCGACATCCACGGCCCGAGCGTGCCACGGATGATGGGCCTAAACGGCAGACAGGTCCGGAGCACGGGCGACGCGCTCCTGCCGGTGGAATTGAACGGCCTGCGGGTCATGTCGCTCGGGTTTCTCCTTCCCAGAGAGGAGGACGCCGTGATTTGGCGCGGGCCGCTCAAGATGGGGCTGATCAAGCAGTTCCTCAAGGACGTGGAGTGGGGAGAGCTCGATTATCTGGTCGTGGACGCGCCGCCCGGGACCGGGGACGAGCCCCTTTCGGTCTGCCAGCTCATCGACGACGCGGACGGCGCGGTCATCGTGGCCACGCCCCAAGAGGTGGCCCTGTCGGCGGTAAGGAAGTCAGTCACGTTCTGCAGGCAGCTCAGGCTTCCCGTGCTTGGGATCGTGGAGAACATGAGCGGATTCGTTTGTCCCCACTGCGGCCGGTCGACGGAAATTTTCAAGACAGGCGGGGGTGAGCGCCTGGCCCGGGAATGCGGGGTTCCTTTTCTGGGACGAATTCCGATCGATCCTGCGGTGGGCGAAGCCTGCGACGGAGGGACTCCTTTTGTCGGCAGGTCCCGCAGCTCGGAGACGGCAAAGGCGTTCGAGAAGATGGTGGCCCGGCTCTTGGGCGGCTTTCGGTCCTGAGAGAACTCCGGGTGTTGGATGGAGTGTTTCCTTCATTCGAAAGGAGGCTTTCGTGAGAATTGCGATTCCGACGGCAGACGGCAGGCTGGCCATGCATTTCGGCCACAGCGAGCAGTTCGCTCTCGTGGATGTGGAGAACGGTAGAATCGTCCGCACGGTCATGGTGAAGCCGCCCCCTCATGAGCCGGGCGTCATCCCCAGGTGGCTCCATAGTCAGGGCGCCACCCATATCATCGCAGGGGGCATGGGCGCAAGGGCCCAGCAATTCTTCGCTCAATTCGGGATTGAGGTCGTGGTCGGCGCTCCGCCGCTGACGCCGCAGGAGGTTGTAACAGCGTACCTGGCCGGCACGCTTGAGACCGGACCCAACGTGTGCGATCACTAAAGGCCGAGCTATTCGGTCGGACGCTCCGTGGTTCGCTGGAGTTCCTCTCTCTGTCACATGGTGTGTCCCAAGGTCGGCAGAAGCGAGGCTGGGACGCTATTTGCTGCCCGCCGGAAGGCTCTCGCGGCCGCGCGTTCGGGCAGATTGTCACCCGCGAGGGTTCCCAGCGTCACCCGTGAGGTCCGGGAGAGATCCACATCCTGCGGCGCATCCTTTGCCCATGTCTTGAGGCTCCTATGCCCTTTGGACGCGGCGGACCGCACTCTTTGCGCCCTGTTCTCATCCCGGATGCTTGCTCACATAAAACGTCTCGGTGCCGTGGCAAGTCGCCGAGGCCTGCCCCGATTTCACGAGGCGCTCCGTAAGCTTGAGTGCTTCCAGAGGATGGATGCCCAGCCCGCTTGCAATGTCCTCCAGGGCGCAGGGACGCCGTTGGATCAATTCCAGAATCCGTTCCTCCGTGTCCGAGCGGGTTGAAGGATCCGACTTGCTCCTGCTTCGGGCAATCCCCAGGACCTCTGCCGTCCCTCCGAAGGCGGAGGCCAGGCTTTGCATTCGCTCGGGAGGCACTGGATGTGCGAACCCTTCGGCAGGCGGACGCGTGACGGTGTTCAACTGGATTCGGTCGGGCGCAAGGGTGTGCGCGATCTCCGCGATGCTTCGGACTTCCGCCTCCATTGCCGTGACACCGGCCAAAAGAAAGACTTCAAGCCAGAGCTGGCCCGTGTACACTTTCCGGAACTCCTGGAGACCCCGAATCATGCGTTCGAAGGCGATGGCAGGATGAGGGCGGTTGACGTAACGAAACAAACGCTCGTCTCCGGCGTCCAGGGAGGGAAGGACGAGATCGGCGCCTACCAAGTCCGCCCGGACTTTGGGATCCCACAGCAGCGAACCGTTCGTGAGCACGGCCACGGGCAGGCCTGTACGGCTCTTGAGGGCTGGAATCAGCTCCCCGATGCGAGAGTACAGAGTGGGCTCTCCGGAGCCGGACAGCGTGATCACGTCCTGGCCAGGGCCCGATTCCACAGCGCGCTCGACTTCGGCAAGGATGGATTCCAGAGGAAAGTACTCGGCTCTCTCGATCGTCCGTCTTGTGGTTCTGCCGAGCTGGCAGTATATGCAGTCATAGGAACAGACCTTGAAGGGTACGAGATCCACTCCCAGGGAGCGCCCAAGCCTGCGGGAAGGCACTGGACCAAAGACATACCGAAGCCTTTCTTGCGCCATGTTTTTTCTCCCTGCCCTGCCGAAGCTTTCGGATGAAAACCCTCCTTCTCCTTCCCTCAGCACAGACCATGCCGAGGCGGAGAGGCGAGGACAGGTGAAGAAAAGCGCCCAAGGTGTAAGGGGTTAGGATCATGTGCGGGAGACCCCAGGGGGAAAGGAAGGAGCCAGAATGCGACTGTCGGCAGACCGAACAGACGCAAGAGTGCTACTCCGCCCGCGCGCTCGGGGAAATTGCGCATCGCTGTCTCCTGTCGGTTTGCCGCGATTCATCGGGTCCGTCTCCTCGTTCGGAAGGTGGGATCTTGTCTGCGGCCCGCTCTAAACCCGCGCTTGTTTTCCATGAAGGCCCCAGAAAAAAAGGAGTAGGCTCGGATGGACCCTTTGCCGGGCAACTTGGACGCATGCTCTGAAGGATTGCCATGGGAGCGAGGGGCAGGGAGATTCCCTTGGCATGCCAAATGCTTTTAGCAGAAAACGACCGGCAACCGGAAATCGTGCTGCACCCATGAAGGACGGGTGGGCTAGCGTTGGGGCTGGAAAAGGCTTCGGTCAACCCTGACCGGGCGATGCGTTTGTATCATCGATTCTGGAAGGCACCGGAAATCGAGCGAACTGGAGGCGTCCATGACCGAATACGTGATTCATCCGTTGATCGTGGGTGCAAACGAGACTGACCAGGGCGTGATGACGTACCTCAAGGGGTACGGACGCAGGATTTGGATCCCGATCTACGTGTTCTATTTGGAAGGGGGAAAGGAACGGATCTTGGTGGATACCGGTCTGGAGCAGTTTGTCGTGCCTCCTCACGTGGCCCAAGAGAATGGCGTGCAGATTCTGGAGTTCGAGGATGCGCTGGCAACATGCGGCCTTCGGCCCGGGGACGTGGATGTGATCATCCATACCCACCTGCACAATGACCACTGTGAGAACGACCGGAAGTGTCCGAACGCGCGCGTCTATGTCCAAAAGGCGGAGCTCGAGTTTTTCCGAAATCCCCACCCGATCGACCACCGCTACGAGCCGGAGCTTCTGGAGGGAGTCAACGTGGTGGCCCTTGAGGGAGACGCAGAAATCGCTGATGGGATCCGGGTGCTTCTTACGCCCGGTCACACGCCGGGCGGGCAGTCGGTCGTCGTCAATACCTGCCGGGGCCGGGCCGTGATCACGGGTTTTTGCTGCAACGGAGAGAACTTCCCGGGTCGGGGGCAGGTGGTCGCGCCGGGTGTCCACATCAACGCGATCGAGGCCTATGAGTCGGCTGTCCGCGTGCGGGAGATTGCGGACATCTTGATTCCCCTGCATGATTTCGCGGTGGGCCGGGCGGGACGCATCCCCTGAAAGTCACCATCGGGCGGCGGCTTTGCAGATCGAGTGCTGCCATCTCAAGCGTGTCCGGTGACGTCAGAGGCTGAGTGTCGCCTCGTGGGGCCAGAAACCTGGAGCACGACATTTCGGCCTGGTCGTTTACAAAGACCGTCACTGCCGGGCCCGTCTCACCGGGACGCCCGATGCGAATTGCGGAAGAACCGGGGGACGTGCTATTTGCCAAGAAAATGGGTTGCCGGTTTTTGACGGAGACCGCTGGTTCCGACGTATATCGTTTCTTCTTCTTCCCAGGATGAAGGTCCATGCACTGCGAACGATGTAAGAACCCGATTCAAGGAGAGGCATACGAATACCGCGGGGAGAGGCTCTGCGAGGACTGTTACCTGGAGGCCCTCAACCCGCCCAGGGCTTGCGATCCCTGGGCCGTTTACTCTGCCAAGAAGATGCTCCAGGGGAAGGACGCCCTCAAGCAGCTCAGCCCTCTCCAGGCGAAAATCGTCGAGTATCTCAGACAGCGCCGGGAAGCCCGGATCGACGAGGTTGCGGCGGCCCTCGGGATAGGCGAGACCGAGCTTCGAAGGGAATTTGCATCGCTGCGGCACATGGAAATTGTCAAGGCGACCAAAAGAGGCGACGAGGTGCTCCTTACCCTTTTCGAACGGACGAGATAGCCGACGGAGCTTCCGGGCGCCGGATCTGCTCGGAGTCTGTCTTCAAGGACACGAAGGAGGTCGCTTATGGACAAATACCCGGAGCTTTCGGAAATCGAATGGCCTGAACTGAGAAAGGCCAAAGCTTCGAGCAAGACCGCCTGGAGGTACTTCGAGCACTTGGTCAAGACCCTGCACGCCGAGCTGGGGGAAGAGAGGACTGCGGGTATCCTGGCCGAATTCATGCGGGGCAACGCCAGAAGGTTTGTCGTGCCCGCCATGCGGTCCTTCGGGCTGGAGGGCAAGGACGCCTGGTCTCTGGCCAGCTATTTCAAGCTCGCCACGGGCGACATCATCGGGTACAAGGCCGAGCTTTCCAGGCCCGAGCCCGGGGTGGTGAGCTACCGGCTGTATCCCCCATGCCTCTGGTTTCCGGATCTCGACATTCCGCCCAGCTTCTGCAAAGCCCTTGGATGCTTCGAGGAGGAGGCGGCGCGGATCGTGAACCCGGCGATCGAGATTCGACACACGAAGCTCATGACCGCAGGGGATCCGTATTGCGAGATTCTTTTTGTGGAGCGGGGGTAGAGGACCCGCGAGAAGCGCCGCACGTTTGCTCTCGCGTGATGGCTACGAGTCCTCCACCAAAAGGCCGGGTCGGACGGTTACTTCTCTTGGGCCTCGCAGAACTCGACGGCCCCAGCGTGGATCTCGTCCTTGATTCTTTCCACGATCTCTCGGGCCGCATCGAAAGCCTGTTCCCGGCGCTCCGCAGAGACCACGACATGCATGACCAGGGAGCCGGGCTCGAGGTCATCCAGGTTGTGCAGGATCGCCACTTGGTAGGCGCCGTGGCGTTTTTGCGCTTCCTCGGCCACGGAGCGGAGGCGCTTTTCTACGTCCTGGGGGAGCCCGAAACGAAGAAGCCGGATTCTGTTGCCGTCTCTTTGTCTTTTCACGATGCCCGTGAACGAGACCACGCAACCGAGACGGTCCATGTCGCCGGCAAGTGTTTTCCGGATGGCATCCGGGAGAAGGGAAAGGTCCAAGGGCTGAATGGAGACAAAGCTCATTTTCCCTCACCCCCTCGTTCCGCCTTAGGTGCTGGATTCCGACTTGGAAGGGTCACGGGGCAGCTGTTATTTCGAGGCCCTCGCTCTCCAGGAGCTCCAGTGCGATCCGGATGGCGCCAGCGATCACGGGCGGGCCTCTCCATCATGCTCTTGTGCAGGTTTTTTCTGGATAAAACCTTCTCTACCACTATCTCATCTTTTCCTTTCTCGCACAAGGCCGCGCGGGTCGCGCGTGGTTGCATTGCCGCTTGTGCCGGCCAAGGAGAGAGCTCGGGCCGGGTCTTCATCCGGGTCTGATAGGGATGTCTGGCCGCCCTGTCTTCGTTGCCGTTGACAGTGAGAGGAACCGTCTGATAGCGTGAAAATTTCTCGGATGGGTCGCTTGGTCTTGCCGTATGAGCGCGATAGGCGGAACTCTCTTGGAGGGAGGAAGAGAGGCTAGAAGATGAGCAAAGAAACTCGGCCGGTCTTGGTGCTGGGAGGTGGAGTGGCTGGCCTCACGGCGGCCAGCGCTTTGGCGGCAGGCCGCGTGCCGGTCGTCCTTGTGGAGAGGGCGGGGGATCTTGGGGGCCACGGCCGCTTGTGGCCTTGCATGGCTACCAGCACGTGCCAGAAGTGTTCCGCCTGCCTCGTGGAGGATGCGAGAAAGGCGGTGACGGAATCCCGGCTTGTGGAAATCTTCACGTCGTGGCGGGTGGACAAGTGCATCTGCGGCGACAGCGGCTTTCGGGTCGAGGCCGTTCCAGTCGAATCTTCTCGGGCCGGAACGGAAGCAGGACCGGCCCGGTGTGAGGCCGGGCGGCTGCCTTCGCTGGAGAGGCGAAGTTGGAACGTGGACGCCGTGTTCGTGGCCACTGGCTTTCGGCCTTTCCCGGCTGAAAAGAAACCGATGCTGGGATATGGAAAGATCCCGCAGGTGCTCACCACCTTGGACCTGGATTTTCTGGTGAAACAGGAGCGGATTCGAAGTCCCTGGCCGGGGGCCGACGGGAATCGACGGGTCGCTTTTCTCCAGTGCGTCGGATCCAGGGACCGGGAAGCAGGGCGGGATTACTGTTCTCAGGTCTGTTGCAAGACTTCCTTGAGACTGGCAAACAAACTTCTCGCTGATCGGCCGGACCTCGAGATCACGGTTTTCTACATCGACCTGCAGATCCACGGGAAGGGGTTTCGCCAGGTCTTTGACGACTTGAAGGAACGGATCCGTTTCGTCCAGGGCGTTCCAAGCGAGGTTCTGCCCTCGGAGCCAGACGGAGCCGCGTTGGTTTACGAAGACCCGGCGAGCGGCGTTTTGAAAACGGAAAGTTTCGGCGCCGTGGTCTTGGCTGTGGGTATGGTGCCGGATGAGGAGGCGGGCGAGGTGGCTTCTCTCTTGGGGCTCGCCAGGGGCATGGGAGGATTCTTCACGGTCCCGGAAGGAATGACCGACCGGATCTATCTGATCGGAGCTTGCCTGGCTCCGACGGATATCGCCGGAGCCAGAAGGCAGGCGCTCAGTGCGGTGGCAAGCTATCTCGCGTCGAGAGGGCTCAGGTGATGGCGAAAACGAGTCGAGTCGGGGTTTTTCTCTGTTCTTGCGAGGGGCTGCTGGACTCTGCCTTGGATCTTCCCGGGCTGGCTGAGCGACTATCGGGCGAAGCGGGCCGCGAAGAGCTTTTGACTTTCCTTTCCCCTTGCTGGTGCAGTCCCTTGGAGCAGCCGAAGATGAAGGCTGCAATCCGCGATTCGGAGCTCGAAGGGTGGGTCTTGGCCTGCTGCGACGGGGAGAAGGCCTTGCGTTGTCTTGTCGAGGATCGAGCCGATGGCGTTTGCGGGGGATTTGCGGGCCAGATCATCGACCTGTACGCCTTCTGTGCGGCTGGCCACAAGGATCGGGGGCAGGCGACGGACAGGGCCGAACGGTATGTCCGGATGGCCGCTGTACGGAGTGCGCAGAGGGCGCAGGGGGCCGCCGAGCGGCGGCCGGTGACGAAGCGCGTCTTTGTGCTGGGGGGGAGCGCAGTGGCGGAGCGGTTGGCCCAAGATCTCCTTGGACAGGGGATTCCGGTCGTAATGACGACAGACGGGGCTTCGTCGGAGCTTCTCCAAGCCGAGGGCCTGACCATCCTGCAAGACGCTGAACCGGTCGCCGTGTCGGGCTCCTTTGGACAGATGGCCGTTCGGGTGTCGAATGCCTCCGGGAAAGAGACGGTCTACGAGGTGGGAGCCCTTGTCGTCGCCCTGCCGGCGTCCTGTTCGGACGAGGTGCCCTCGCCGGTATCCCTTGGGGAGGCGAGGCTTTCTGTCGAAGAACTTGAAAAGTTGGCCCTGCCGGGAGCAGTGAATTCTTTGCCGGCCTCCGTCGGGCTCTGGCTCGAGCCTGCCGAGGACGGGGCCGACATGGGCTTTTCGAGGCGCGCTCTGCAAGCGGCGCTCAACATCCTCTCCAGAGGAAACACCGAGGTTTCGATCTTCTTTCGCCACGTCCCTCTTCCGGGGCATGACGGGCAGGCGCTGTACGACGAGCTCAGGCAGAGAGGGGCAAAGTTTTTCCGCCTGACCGGGCAGCGCCCCGAAATCCGAAAAGAGAATGGCCGGGTGGCCGTCACGTTTCAGGACGCGGCGTGCCTGGATGTCGCGGTCAAGGTCCATCTGGATCGCATCGCGATCATCGGGCGGCCTATGCCTTCTCCGGGGACCGTCCGGGCTGCGAGGCTTGTGGGCGAGCCCCTCGATGCTGAGGGGTTTCTTCAGAAGGACAATGTGCACCTGTACCCCTGCGGCGCCTTCCGGCGTGGGGTTTTCTTTCTGGGACACTGCCGCGAAGAAATCACGGACGAAGGGGCCCTTCAAGAACTTAAGGCCCTGGAGTACGCACTGGTGCCGTCCCTGCTCGCCGGCGAAGTGGAGGCATTGGAAACCATTCGGATCGACCCGGCCCGATGCGTGTCGTGCCTGACCTGTTTCCGGGCCTGCCCGCATCAGGCGATCGAAGTGTTCCAGGGCCATCCTGTGCCTCGTCCGGTGGCAGCGGCCTGCCTGGAGTGCGGGCTTTGCGCTGCCCTATGCCCCGGCCGGGCGATCGAACTGCTTTGCCGGCCCGTTAGACAGGTCGAGGCGGAAATCCGCGAGGCTTGCCGTGGAAACAGATCCCGGCCACCGGTCCTGGTGTTCGCGTGCGCCCGCTCGGGCTGGCGTGCCGCCGAGGAAGCGGGCAGGCTAGGCCTGGCCGTTCCTCCGGACGTGCTCTTCGTCCCTGTTCCCTGCGCCTGTTCGATCAGCGAGGAGATTCTGACGGCCGCTTTTCTTGAAGGAGCTGACAAAGTCTTCGTTGCGGGATGCCATGAGGACAACTGCAGGTCCCAGCTCGGGACCCGCGCAGGAGCAAAGAGGCTCGAAAGGGTGCGGGGCTACCTCGAGGCGGCCGGACGAGAGCCATCCAAGTGCCTTGGCTTCTTTTCTGTGGCGTCCAACGAGCCTTACAGGCTGGTGCGTCTTCTGCAGGGCTCTCTGGAAGGCGGCCGAGCCGAAGGGCTTGCTGCGGAAGGAGGAGGGTCATGACCGAACCCCTCGAGAGGTACCCCGATTCCTCGATGTTCGAGGTTCTGGCGCAGGAGCCTACAGGCCGCACGTTGGCTCTGTGCCACACGTGCGGATCTTGCCTTTCCCGCTGCTTTCTTAAGGACGTGGTCCCGGAATGCAATCCCAGGAAGTTCGTGCGCATGGTGGCCATGGGCTGGGAGGATCTTCTTCTTGCCAGCCGGTTTCTCTGGAGCTGCACCCTTTGTAATCGGTGCACCTTCGACTGTCCCATGGGCCTGCGCATGGACGAGGTCGTCCGGGCTGCCCGAAGCGTGCAGGCCGCAAGGGGAATGACACCCGACGTGCTCAAGGAAGGAGTCGCCTCGGCCCTGGAAACAGGCAACGTCTCCATGATTCCGAAGGAGGAGTTCGTCGAGACGGTCCAGTGGCTCGAGGAAGAACTGCAGGGGGAACTCGACGATGAAAGCTTCCGCTTTCCGATCGATTTGAAGGGAGCCGACTACGTGTTCCTGCCGAATCCGAGGGAAATCAACGTGACGCCCATGCAGTTCATGGCCAATGCCAAGATGCTCCACGCCCTTGGAAAACCCTGGACCGTGGGAAGCGATCTGTCCGATGTCACGAACTGGGGCTATTTCGTGGGCGATCCGGATGCCACCCGAAGAATCGCCTTGCGCGTGGCCGAGGCCGTGGAGGCCCTGGAAGCGCGGTTTCTCGTCCTGACCGAGTGCGGGCACGGGTTCAAAGTCTACGGCCGCGACCTGGAAAGGTGGATCGGCAGAAAGCCGAAATTCGAAGTGGTTTCGATCCTGCAGCTTATTGCAGAAGGGATTCGCGACGGCCGGCTGCGCATGGATCCGGCCAAGAACCCGGGAAGGACCACGTACCACGATCCCTGCAACCTGGGCCGCAAGGGCGGAGTCTACGAAGAACCGAGAGAGATTCTGCGGGCCTGCGTGAGCGAGTTCGTGGAGATGTGGCCGAACCGAGACGCGGGATGGTGCTGCGGCGGGGGTGGAGGTGTGGACCGGGTGCCCGAGATGGCTTCTGTTCGGATCGAGGTTTCGCGGGTCAAGGCCGAGCAGATCCGCAGAACCGGCGCTTCGGTCGTGGCCACGGGGTGCCTGAGCTGCCAGAGCACCCTGAATGAATCCAAGAAGCATCACGGCCTCGACGTGGAGGTTCTCACGGTCGTCCAGCTCGCCTCGCGGGCGCTCGTGTTCCCGCCGTAGTGTGAAAGCCCCCTTGCGGCCGGCGAGCCTTCCCCTCCTCCCGGCGTGCGCCGGAAACGAACAAGGGCCATTCCCATCGGTCGGGAATGGCCCTTGGTGCCTGGATCCGACTCGGATCGGATCCGGGGAAGAAAGGGCGCTCACGCCTTCTTAATGGCCTCTCCTGTCGCAGCGCCGTGCAGTTTGATCTCGACCTTTTCTTCGAGCTTTTGGTAGTACTCTTGAAGAATGGCGAGCACCTCGGGTCTGGAGAACTGCTTGGGCAGTTCGCCGCCCTCGGACAGGGTCTTTCTAACCAGGGTTCCGCTCAGGAGCAGGCGGTCTTCTTTGCCGTGCGGGCAGGTTCGCATGGAGGCCATCCCATCGCACTTAAAGCAATAGAAGGTCCAGTCGATGGGCAGAGGTTTGAGTTCGAGAGCATCGGCCGGAATTTCGTGGAAGATCTTCTGGGCGTCGAAGGGGCCGTAGTAATCGCCCACGCCCGCATGGTCGCGGCCGACGATCAGATGGCTGCATCCGTAGTTCTGGCGGAAGACCGCGTGAAGAAGCGCTTCCCGAGGTCCTGCGTACCTCATTTCCATCGGGTAGCCGCCCTGAATCACCGTGTTCTTCACGAAATAGTTGTCCACCAGAGCCTGGATGGCACGGACCCGCACGTCGGCCGGAATATCCCCTGCCTTGAGCTTTCCGAGGAGCTGGTGAATGTAAAGGCCGTCGCAGATCTCGATGGCGATCTTGGCGAGATACTCGTGGGACCTGTGCATGGGGTTGCGGAGCTGAAGAGCGGCCACGGTGGTCCAGCCCTTCTCCTCGAACATGGCTCGGGCCTGGGCGGGCGTCTGATAAAGGCCCGGGAACTGCTTCGGGAAATAGCTTTCGCTGAGAACCTTGATGGGACCGGCCAGGTTCACCTCTTTCTGGGCCATGACCTTGGCGACCCCTGGGTGGCCCTTGGCGTCGTCCGTCCAGAAGACTTTCTTGCACTCATGGACCTTGTCGATGGTGTACTGTTCGGTCACCTTCATCGTGGCCAGGATCTCGTCGTTCTCCACGTCGTAAAGAGCGACTTCTTTCCCTACAACCGCCTTGGCGTCTTCCTTGTCCGCCGAAAGGGTGATCGGAATGGGCCAGAAGGTGCCGTCGGCCATCTTGTATTCGTCGCAGACGCCTTTCCAATCGTCGTAGCCCATGAAACCGGTGAGGGGTGTGAAGGCGCCGATGCCCATCATGAGGACGTCGCTGGCCTCCCGGCTCGTCATCGGAATCTTCTTGAGCGTCTTGGCCTTCTTGATTTCCTCCTGGAGGGCTTCGCCTTCGAGCAGAAGAGGCTTGAGCTTCTTTTCCTTTCCGTGCGGTCTGACCAATGCCATAGTCATTCTCCCTTGAGGTTTCGTTTGTCTAAGCCCCCAGCCAGCCCAGAGGCTCCTTTGCCCGGATCCTTTCAAGCAGGAAAATGCTGCCGGACCGCAGGGTTCCTGCGTTCACGGCAGGGATGCTGCGAGTCTGAGAAAGAAAGGGTAGGCCGGCACGCAACATCGAAAGTCGAGCCGGAGAACCCACGGCGCCTTTGCTGTCCTCGGAGGATCCGAGGCGCAACCTAGCAATAATCCTTTTGTTTGTCAAGGCGGGTCGTGGCGTCTGTCTTGGTGACCCTAGTCGATCGGCAGGCGGGCCTGTCCGGCCGTGCGGACGCGGAGCAGAAATTCGAGCACTCGAAGGTGGGTCGCTTGACAGAAAATGGGGGCTGTGGTAAAAAAGATGGTCCTGATCCAATGAATGAACGATCATTCATTCGTAGTCAGGCCGTGGGAGTGGGTAATTCGTAGAGTCTGGTGGAGAGGCCCGGCCCCATCCCGCTGTGGATCGTCCCTGAAGCCCTGAGACACCCTGTCCGCCCCTTCTGCTAAAGGGTTTTTTAGTGTTCGAGCGGGATTTTCTCGATCCGATTTCTTCTTTTCTTAAGGTGTGTTCGGTCGGTTTCCACAAGGACTGTCTGCTGCCTGGTGGGAGTAGCAAATTGTCTTCCGTGAGGCCCAGGGTTCCCAGGAAAGGAGGTGAAACGGGTAGATACCGCGACATCTTTGCGTCCTCGTAAGGCAGGAAACAACCGTTGCGTGTGGAGGCTGCCCATTTGAGTTTGAGGAAGTCTCCGATCTTCTCAGGCAAAGTGGCAAGGAGGATAGAGAATGCCGAGCTTCGTAATCATGGAAAAGTGCGACGGGTGCAAGGGGCAGGACAAGACCGCTTGCATGCACATCTGCCCGAACGACCTTATGGTCCTGGACAAGACCACGGACCCCCAGAACCCCAAAGCCTACAACCGGGCGCCTGACTACTGCTGGGAGTGCTACAACTGCGTGAAGATCTGCCCCCAGCAGGCGATCGACGTGAAGGGGTATGCGGACTTCGTTCCGATGGGCGCGAGCGTGGTGCCTCTGCGTGGTTCCGAGGACATCATGTGGACTGTGAAGTTCCGCAACGGCACGATCAAGAGGTTCAAGTTCCCCATCCGGACCACCCCTGAAGGAAAGGCAGAGCCTCTGGCCGGCTGGAGCACCGCCGGGGATATCAATAGCCCTCTGCTCTGTACCGAGCCGGACTCCCTCGGATACCAACTTCCCACCCTCAAAAAGTAGACACGAGGAGGTAGAAGCATGCTGCCATCTGATTTCCAGACCGTAGAAGTGAATACCGATCTCCTGATTTTGGGCGGGGGCATGGCTGCCTGCGGTGCGGCTTTCGAGGCCGCCTATTGGGCCAAGAAGCACGGCCTCAAGGTCACGGTGGTGGACAAGGCCGTCATGGAGCGAAGCGGCGCAGTCGCCATGGGCCTTTCGGCGATCAACGAGTACATCGGAATCCGCGAAGGCGAGCATACCTGCGAAGAGTACGTGAAATACGTGCGCCAGGACTTGATGGGCGTGTCCAGGGAAGATCTGGTCTATGACATTGCCCGTCACGTGGATGGCACGGTCCATCTTTTCGAGAAATGGGGCCTGCCGATCTGGAAGGACGAAAAAGGCAATTACGTCCGTGAAGGCGCCTGGCAGATCATGATCAACGGCGAGTCCTATAAGGTCGTTGTCGCCGAGGCTGCCAAGAACGCCATGGCGACTCTGGGCGACAAGGGCCAGATTCTGGAGCGCGTTTTCGTGGTCGAGCCCCTGATGGACGGTGACCGCTGCGTGGGCGCGGTGGGCTTCAGCATCCGCGAGCCCAAGTTTTACGTTCTCAAGGCCAAAGCGGTTCTGGCTGCCATGGGCGGCGCGGTGCATGTGTTCAAGCCGCGGTCCACGGGCGAGGGTCTCGGCCGGTCGTGGTATCCTCCGTTCAACTCCGGCGCGACCGCGTATTTCACGATCAAGGCCGGAGCCGAGATGACCTGCCAGGAAGTGCGGTTCATCCCGGTGCGGTTCAAGGATGCCTACGGTCCTGTGGGCGCCTGGTTCCTTCTATTCAAGTCCAAGGCCACGAGCGCTCTGGGCGGCGACTACATGACGGTTCGGAAGAAGGAACTCGAAGAGTGGGCTCCTTACGGACTGGCCAAGCCGATCCCGGCCAACCTCCGCAACCACCTCGGCCTGCGCGACGTGTACGAGGGCAAGGGCCCGATTTACATGCAGACCGCTGAGGCCATTCAGAACCTCGCGGCCCAGTACAAGGATGACCCCAAGGGCTTCAAGAAGAAGATGAAGGAACTCGAGAGCGAAGCCTGGGAAGACTTCCTCGACATGACGATCAGCCAGTCTATCCTTTGGGCCGCCCACAACATCCAGCCTGAGGAGAAGCCCTCGGAAATCATGGCCTGCGAGCCCTACTTCATCGGGTCCCATTCCGGCGCCTCGGGCGCGTGGGTCTGCGGTCCGGAAGACCTTATGCCTGCCGAGTACCGGAAGCAGTGGGAGCCGATCGGCGTATACAACCGGATGACCACGGTGAAGGGGCTCTTCACTGCGGGCGACGGCGCGGGCGCCTCGAGCCACAAGTTCTCCTCGGGCTCTCATACCGAGGGGAGAATCGCGGCCAAGAGCGCCATTCGCTTCATTCTCGAAAACAACGTCGAACCCAAGGTGGATCCGGCGGAAGTCGAGAAGATCAAGGCATGGCTCCTCAGGCCTCTCGAAACCTTCGCCAAGTACCATAAGCAAACCAGCGACCGGAACATCAACCCGAACTACAGCATTCCGCGCCAGCTCATGTTCCGTCTGCAGAAAATCATGGACGAGTACGCGGGCGGCGTCAGCTCCTGCTTTGCGACGAACGGGCCGCTCCTGGAGCGGGGCCTCGAGCTGATGCAAATGCTCAAGGAAGACGCCGAGAAGATGGCTGCTGAGGACTACAATGAGCTCATGCGGTGCTGGGAGAACTACACCCGTATGTGGATCGCCGAAAGCCACATGCGCCATCTGCTTTTCCGCGAGGAGACGAGGTGGCCGGGTTACTACATCCGGGCTGACTTCCCCAAGATGGACGAGAAGAACTGGCACTGCTTCGTCAACTCCGTTTACAATCCCAAGACCGGCGAATGGACGATGAAGAAGGTCCCGATCGTCAACCTGCCTGTCTGATGGTGACGACCTTCGATGCCTCCAGGCCCTTGAAAAAGGGCCTGGAGGCGCTCTTTTTCGCTTCCCGCCGTGCCATTCGGGACTGAACCGGGTTCGATCCGGTAATCCAAGAACAATCTATGAGGGTTGCTTCACGCGCAGCCGCATCAACAATCCGTCCAATCCAACATTCAAGCAAGGGAGCGTGCGAGGATGGCTGATGGAACGAACAAGGCCGCAGGAAACGGGGCCATTCTGGTCGTGGGAGGCGGGATCGCCGGCATCACGGCGGCCCTGGAGGCAGCCGAAGTGGGCGTGAACGTGATCCTGGTCGAACGGAATCCCTACCTGGGCGGCCGGGTCGCTCGGACCAATCTGTATTTTCCCAAACTCTGCCCTCCCACGTGCGGGCTGGAGATTAATTTCAAGAGAATCAAAAACAACCCGAGAATTCGGGTCCTTACGCTTGCGGAAGTGGAAGCCGTAAATGGGCAGCCCGGGTCTTACGAAGTCACCATCCGCCAGAATCCCAGGTACGTGAACGAGAACTGTACCGCCTGCGGCGCTTGCGCCGAAGCTTGCTCGATTACGGTCCCGAACGAGTTCGACCTGGACATGAGCCAGAGGAAGGGCGCATACCTTCCTTTCCCTATGGCCTATCCGGCCCAGTACGTTCTCGATCCGCAGATCCTGGGGACTGAAGATGCGAATCGATGCCTTCAGGCATGCAAATACAATGCGATCGACCTCGGCATGCAGCCCAAGGTGTTCACCGAGAAGGTTGGGGCCATCATTGTGGCCACGGGCTGGAAACCCTACGACGCCAAGAAACTCGACAAGCTCGGGTTCGGGCGCCTGCCGAACGTGATCACGAACGTTATGATGGAGCGGCTCGGGTCGCCCAGCGGCCCGACCCAAGGGAAAATTCTAAGACCCTCGGATCAGAAGCCGGTCGAGAGCGTGATCTTTGCCCAGTGCGCGGGTTCCCGGGATGAGAACCATCTGGCCTACTGCTCCGGCGTGTGCTGCCTGGCTTCGATGAAGCAGGCTACGTACGTGCGCGAACAGAACCCGAACGCCAGGATCCAGATCTTCTACATTGACGTGCGCGCCATGGGCAAGTTCGAGGACTTCTACACGAAAGTCCAAAAGGACGACAAAATCCAGTTCGTCAAGGGCAAGGTGGCCAAGATCGAGGAAGACCCGTCGAGCCGGGACCCCATCGTCGAAGTGGAGGATACGCTCTCCGGCGAGAAAATCCGGGCCCAGGCGGATCTGGTCGTGCTGGCGACCGGCATGGTGCCGAGCACCTCGGGCGAGCGGTTGCCCATGGATGTGGCTTACGACGAATTCGGTTTCATCGTTTCTGACGGGGCTCAGAAAGGCATATACGCCGCGGGCTGCGCTCGAAGGCCTGTGGACGTGGCCTCCTCCCTGCAGGACGCGACCGGCGCGGCGCTCAAGGCCATTCAATGTCTGAGGAGGTAAAGCGGATGGAAAAGAAGGTCGGGGTTTATATTTGCAGCGGATGTGGAATCGGCGAGGCCCTGGACATCGCGCAACTGGCCAAAGTGGCTACCTCCGAGCAAAAAGTGCCGGTCTGCAAGACCCACCCGTTCCTCTGCGGCGAAGAGGGCTTGGGGGTGATCCGCAATGATATGGCCCAGGAAGGCGTGAACACGCTCGTGGTGGCGGCCTGCTCCCGGAGAGCCAAAACCGATGCATTCTCCTTCGATCCGACTCAGATCTGCCTGGAACGGGTGAATCTGCGGGAGCAGGTGGCCTGGTGTCAGCCGGCTGGCGCGGACGATACCCAGATGCTGGCCGAAGACTATCTGCGGATGGGCATCGTGAAGGCCAAAAAGATGGAGCCCCTGGTGCCCTTCCGGGAGGAGATTTCCAAGAAGATCCTTGTGGTCGGCGGGGGCGTGACGGGCCTGACGGCAGCCCGAGAAGCGGCGAACGCGGGCTATGAAGTCGTCCTGGTGGAAAAGGAGGCTCAGCTCGGAGGATATTTGGCAAAACTCCACAAGAGCTATCCCCGGCGGGCTCCCTACCTCGAGCTTGAGAATACCCAGATCGACAGTTTGATTCAGGATGTGGAGGCCAACAGCAAGATCAAAATCTACAAGGGAGCCACGATTCAGCGCACGGCTGGTGCGCCGGGTCTTTTCGACGTGACGATCCAGCAGAACGGTTCCTCTGAAACCGTTCGGATCGGTGCGATCGTCGAAGCGGCCGGATTCGTTCCGTACGACGCCACCAAGCTCAAGCACCTCGGGTATGGGGAGTGCGCGAACGTTGTGACGCACGTGGAGATCGAACAGATGGCCCGGGAGGGGAAGATTCGGAGGCCCTCTGACGGCGCGGCCCCCAAGGCTGTCGCTTTCATCCAGTGCGCCGGCTCCCGGGACCCTCAGCACTTGCCCTACTGTTCTGCCACTTGCTGCATGACCTCTCTCAAACAGGCCAAATACGTGCGCTCCGCTGACCCAGAGGCCAAAGTCTACATTTTTTACAAAGACATGCGGACACCGGGTCAGTACGAGAATTTCTACAAGCAGGTCCAGCAGGACGAGGGGGTTTTCTTGACCAAAGGGGAGGTGGTCTCTGTTGTGGAAGACGGAGACAAAGGCATCCGGATCCAGGTGGAGAAGTCCCTCCTCGGCGAAAAGATCGAAGTCAAGGCGGACCTTGTGGTTTTGGCGACCGGTATGGTGCCCGTGGCCGCGATTGGCGAAGAAATCGTGGTGAAGCTGGCCGAAGAGGAGGAAGGCAAAAAAACCGAGGCTGAGAAAGAGCCGCCAGCGGACCGAATTATCCGCTCCAACATCCTGAACCTCGCCTATCGGCAGGGCCCCGAGCTCCCGGCCCTCAAGTACGGGTTTCCGGATTCCCACTATGTCTGCTTCCCTTACGAAAGTCGCAGAACCGGCATCTACCCGGCCGGAGCTATCCGTCAGCCCATGGATGGCGCTTTGGCGATGGACGACGCAACCGGCGCGGCTCTGAAGGCGATCCAATGTGTCGAGATGGTTTCTCGGGGCGAGGCGGTTCATCCCCGGTCGGGTGATCTCTCGTATCCGGAACTTTTCCTCCAGCGTTGCACCCAGTGCAAGCGGTGCACCGCGGAGTGCCCGTTCGGCATGTACGACGAGGACGAGAAGGGAACGCCCAAGCCGAACCCGACCCGGTGCCGGCGCTGCGGGATCTGCATGGGAAGCTGTCCGGAACGGATCATTAGTTTTAAGGACTTTTCCGTGGACATCGTGGGCTCGATGGTGAAGGCCATCGAAGTTCCTGAGGAGGATGAGGAAAAGCCCAGGGTCGTTTGCTTCATCTGCGAAAACGACGCCTATCCGGCCGTGGATCTCGCCGGAATCCTCCGGCTCCAATACAGTCCTTTCGTTCGGTTCGTTCCGCTCCGCTGCCTGGGAGACGTGAACATCGTGTGGATCGCGGACGCCCTTTCCAAGGGGATCGACGGCGTGATGCTCATCGGGTGCAAGTACGGCGACGATTATCAGTGCCACTTCATGAAAGGCTCTGAGCTGGCCAACTACCGGATGGGAAAGATTCAGGAGACCCTGACGCGGTTGGCTTTGGAGTCGGACCGGATCCGGGTACATCAGCTTTCGATCGACGAATACCACGAGATCCCCAAGCTCGTGAATGATTTCATGGCCAAGATCGAAGAAGTGGGTCCGAACCCTTACAAGGGCTTCTAGGAGGCGCTATCCATGACACAGCCAATGCGAATTGAACCCGATCTTGATTTTGTGCGGGACGTGATTCGCTCCGGCGGGGAAACGGTCAAGAAGTGCTTCCAGTGCGCCACTTGCTCAGTGGTCTGCCCGATTTCGCCTGGCGAAGAGCCCTTCCCCCGCAAGGAGATGATCCAGGCCCAATGGGGCCTCAAGGACCGACTGGTCCGGGATCCAGATATCTGGCTCTGCCACAACTGCAACGACTGCTCCACCTATTGCCCCCGGGGCGCTCGGCCTGGGGATGTTCTGAACGCCCTCAGGCAGAAGAGCATCGAGCATTACTCGGTGCCGGGGAAGCTCGCCCGAATGGTCTCGGACCGGAAGTATCTGCCCCACCTTTTCGGCATCCCGGCCCTTTTCTTTCTCATTGTGATTCTGTTCACGAACCACTTCGGCGACGCCTCCATTGTGTCCCACGGGCAGGAGATCAAGCTTGAGGGTCTCATCCGGTCCTGGAAGATGATTCCCATGCTGGCGGTGGACGTGATCTTTATTCTCACCAGCCTTCTGGTTGTCGGCGTCTTTGCCAACGGCGTCCTCAGGTTCTGGAAGGACATGGAAGCGTTGAGGCCGGCTCGGGTGGGGTTGATCCAGAGTGCGATCGATGTGGCCCGCGAGATCTTCACCCATAAGAATTTCAAGGAATGCACCACAAACCAGGACCGGTACCTGGGGCACTTGGGGATCTTTTACGGATTCGTCGCTCTCTTTACGGTGACCACCTGCATCTTTTTTGGAATCTATTTTCTCAATCTGGTGGTGCATATTCCGCTCACGCCTTGGCCGTGGTACAACCCTGTGAAGATCCTTGCGAACCTGGGCGCGATCGCTCTGCTCGGAGGGTGCTTCCTCGTGATTCGGAACCGCCTGCGGGGCGGCGAGGACACTCGCACTTCTTACTATGATTGGTTCTTTCTGGGGCTGGTGACCGCTGTGGGCCTTACGGGCTTCCTGGCCGAAATCGTTCGGGGCCTCGGCATCGCGTTTCTGTACTATGTGCTGTACTTTGCGCATTTGGTGTGTGTATGGGCCTTGATTGCATACTTGCCGTACTCCAAGTTTGCCCACTTGGTGTACCGGACCACGGCCTTGATCCACGCCAAGGCCAGCGGCCGGGACCTGAAGAGTACGATCCCGGTGCGGCGGCTGTCGGAAGGAGGAGGCGGTCAGGTGGCGTAGGCGGGGGGAGCCTCAGTCCCTCAGGGAGGGGTGGAAGGGGCAGGGCCACGAAAAGGGTGCGACAAGGGCCGGCTCGAAAGGGTGGGATGAAATTGGACGGAATACGACATAGAAACAGCCATCACAGATAGAGAAGCGGATCAAGAGAGGAGGTGAACCTGATTCCAGACGTGTGCTCGAAAGATTCAAGGGGCGGGCAGCCTGCGGGCTGCCGGGCCCCGGGCAGACCGGGGTGACACCAAACAAGAGGAGTTCAAGGAGGAGAAGACATGGCATTAAAACACAAAACCCCCTTGCTGGACGAGCTCGAGAAGGGGCCGTGGCCGAGCTTCGTCTCGGACATCAAGCGAGTGGCTGCGCGGAAGCCGGCCTGCGAGGATCTTCTGGGGGTCATGGAGCTCTCCTACAAAGAGAAGGAGGGCCACTGGAAGCACGGCGGAATCGTGGGCGTCATGGGATACGGTGGAGGCGTCATCGGCAGATACTGCGACCGGCCGGATTTGTTTCCTGGCGTAGCGCATTTCCACACCATGCGGGTCAACCAGCCCACGGCCAAGTATTACACCACTGCCCAGCTCCGCAAACTCTGCGACGTTTGGGAGAAGTACGGCAGCGGCATCACGAACATGCACGGTTCCACTGGAGATGTGATCCTCCTGGGAACGACCACAGACAACCTCGAGCCCTGCTTCCAGGCCTTGACCAAGGAATGCGGCATGGACCTCGGGGGATCCGGGTCGGCCCTGAGGACGCCGGAAGCCTGCCTCGGCATGTCCCGGTGTGAGTATGCCTGCATCGATACGCAGGCCTTCATCTACGACGTGACAAAAACCTTCCAGGATGAGCTCCACAGGCCTGCTTGGCCGTACAAGTTCAAAATCAAGGCTTCCGGCTGCCCGAATGACTGTGTGGCGGCCATCGCCCGGGCAGACTGCTCGGTCATCGGGACGTGGAAAGACAACATCCGGATCGATCAGGAAGCAGTCCGGGCCTACGCAGGAGGCGAGTTGGTCCCCAGCGGCGGCAGCCACGGCAACGAGAAACGGAAACTCGACATTCAGAAGGAAGTCTGCGACCTCTGCCCCACCAAGTGCATGGAATGGGACGGCAAGAAGTTGAAGATTTTCGACAAGGAGTGCACCCGATGCATGCACTGCATCAACGTGATGCCTCGGGCGCTCCGGCCCGGCCTCGACCGGGGAGCCACGATCCTGTTCGGAGCCAAGGCGCCGATTCTCGAAGGCGCTCAGATGTCGAGCGTGGTCATTCCCTTCACGCGGATCGAACCTCCCTACGAGGAGTTCAAGGAACTCATCGAAAAAGTCTGGGAGTGGTGGGATGAGAACGGCAAGAACCGCGAGCGCCTCGGCGAACTCATCCAGCGGGTCGGCATGCGTTCCTTCTTAGAGGTGATCGGCCGCGAGCCGGACCCGAGAATGGTCTACACCCCCAGGTACAACCCATATATGTTCTTCAAAGAAGAAGAGGTCGAGGGCGGCTGGCAGAGAGATATCGCCGATTACCGCAAGAGACACCAGGCCTAGGGAGGTAAGAAGAGATGGCTGAGGAAAAAAGAGTTACGGATATCGGTCCTCCTGACTACAAGAAGTTTCTGCCGCCAGTGATCCAGGAGAATTTCGGCAAGTGGAAATACCACGAAACCCTGGAGCCCGGTGTGCTCATGCATGTCGCCGAGTCGGGGGCCACACTGTATTCGGTTCGGGTGGGCGCTACCCGAGTGATGAGCGTGGATCATATCCGGGAGATCTGCGAGATCGCGGACAAGTACTGCGATGGCTACCTCCGGTTCACCACCCGGAACAACATCGAGTTCCTGGTGAGCGACAAGAACAAGCTGGAGCCCCTCAAGAAGGACTTGCGCAGCCGGGGCAACAAGTTCCCGATCGGAGGGACCGGGGCCGGGATCACGAACATTGTGCACACCCAGGGCTGGCTGCATTGCCATACGCCGGCCATCGACGCTTCCGGCGTGGTCAAGTCTGTCATGGACGACCTGTTTGAATACTTCACCTCCATGAAGCTTCCGGCCCATGTGCGGATCTCTTTGGCGTGCTGCCTGAACATGTGCGGCGCCGTGCATTGCTCGGATATCTCCATCCTGGGTATTCACCGGAAGCCCCCGCTCATCGAGCACGAGAGGCTTGACGCGATCTGCGAGATCCCGCTAGCCATCGCGGCCTGCCCGACAGCGGCGATTAAACCGGCCAAGGTGAAGGTGGGCGACAAGGAAGTGAAGAGCGTGGCCGTCAACAACGAACGGTGCATGTTCTGCGGCAACTGCTACACCATGTGCGCCGCCATGCCGCTGGCCGACCACGAGGGAGACGGGATCGCCTTGTGGGTGGGCGGCAAGGTGTCCAACACGAGGACGCCGCCGACGTTTTCGAAGCTGGCCGTCCCGTTCCTGCCGAACGAGCCGCCCCGCTGGCCGAGCACCGTCAAGACGATCCGCAAAATCGTCGAGGCTTACGCCGCAGGCGCCAAAAAGTACGAGCGGATCGCGGAATGGATCGCCCGGATCGGATGGGAGCGGTTCTTCGAGGTTACGGGAATTGAATTCAAGCACCAGCACATCGACGACTACCGGCTCGCCATGACCACCTGGAGGACCACGACCCAGTTCAAGTTCTAGCGTATGCCGCTAGGGGCCCCGGCTGGAGTCCTCCGCCGGGATGCCGGGTGCTTGTTGCAGAGAGTGCCGCGAAGGGCGACCCGCGAGGGTCGCCTTTCGCGCCTTGGAGCCCCTGAAAAGACGGGGGTCGCTTAGGGCACAAGAGCGATCCCTTGGGCTGCAAGAAACGGGGTTCGGAGGAGAGTGAAATCAGTAGAGCGACCGACGGACGAAAAGACGAAACGGGACGAAGGGACTGAAGCAGAAGGAGGGTGGACCGTGGCGAAGGAGCGGGAAGACGAGACCTTTGAGAGGCTTCGAAAGGAGCTCCTGATTCACCCGGATTCGGCTCCCCTGCACTACAATATGGGGCTTGCCCTAATCAGAAAAGGGGATCTGGAGGGTGCTGCCACGGCCTTCAGGAGGGCCTTGGAGCTGAATCCGGGCATGGTGGAGGCGAGGATCAACCTGGGAGGTGTCTATTTTAGGATGGGAAAAGTGGAAGCGGCGATCGAGGAGAACCGGAAGGTCATCGACACCGATCCCAGAATGATCAATGCTTACAGCAACCTCGGGTTTCTTCTGGTCCAGCAGGGCAGAATCGACGAAGGGATCCAAGTGTACGAGGAAGCGCTCCGAATCCACCGGAACGTCCCGCAGGTGTATGCGAATCTCGGGCATGCCTATTTCCTCAAAGGGGAATGGGAAAAATCGATCGAGGCCAATCGAAAGGCCTTGGCCGTTTCGGAGCGTTTCGCCCTGGCTCACCACAACCTGGCTTTGACGTATCGACAAATTGGAAAGTGGGCCGAGGCGCGCCTGCATTGCGAAGAGGCGCTTCGCCTCGGGTTTCCGGTAAGCGAAGATCTCAGGAGGGAACTGCTGGATTCGGAATCGCCAGACGGCGGGAGGGAAACCTGAGGGGGAAAAGGAAAAGTGCTCTAAGACGAGCGGAAGGGTCGGTGCCTTTTCCCGGAATGAGTTCATCATGGATGCCGGCGCGAACGAACAGGTAATCGAAAGAAAAGGGAGTTTCGTCAGGATCCGGTACCGCCTTCGGACCGATCAAGGCGAATATGTGAGGGGGGATCCGCGGGAGGGGGACGCCATCCTGGAATTCTTCACCGGCTATCGGCAGGTCCTTCCTTCTCTGGAAGAGAGGCTGATCGGCAGAAGTTCTGGAGAACGACTGCGGTTCGAAATCGGGCCTGAGGATGCCTTCGGGCAATACCGGGAGGAGCTGATTCGGGAAAAGTCCTTTGACGAATTTCCAGAAGGGAGGTCTTTGGAGGCCGGGAAGTGGGCGGTCGCGCGGGACGACAGAACGAGGGCCGCTTACGGTTACTATGTCCGGGAAAAGAAGCAGGACAGCATCATTTTGGACTACAATCATCCCCTGGCCGGAAAGACCCTGATCTACGAACTCGTGATCGAGGAAGTCCGGCCGGCGACGCACGAAGAGAGGGTCATCCTCAGACCTTGCGAAGCGGGTAAGGGTGGCGAAGGTCAGGAGGAAGAGGCGGTATGAACGATGGGCACAAAGGAGGGGGGTCAAATCCTCCTGAAGGCGATTCTTGACCCCCTTCTGAGCAGTCCATGCAGCGAACCCGAGGCGGCTCTCGAAGCCTTTACTTGATCTTCGAGTCCACGTCTTCCTGGGCAAGCTGGATCATCGTCGTGCTGCCGGTGGAAAAATACATGAGGGTGCCTTCCTCGATCATCTCGTTGATGATTTTTTTGAGGTCTTTCTTGCTCACACCCTCGACGGCGTCATGGAGGTCGCTCATGTAAAACTTCGTCTTGACTTTTTCCTTGCTCTTGAAAAAGTCAAGAATCTTTTGTTTTACGTCTTCGTGCATGGGTTTGTCTCCTTTTCCGTTTCCATCAGTGGGCGATAACAGCCAGAAAGCACCACAGGGCTAACAAACTCTAGATCTTCGACCGGGAAATGTCAAATCCCGCTTAAGACGCTTCCGAGCGTTCGGAACGGGGCCGGGGGAAAGGCGATGGCTGCGGAAGAGGAAAGAAGAAAGCGCGAAATTTTCGAGGCCATGTCGCCAAGGCGACAGCGCAGAATCCTCGAGAAAGGATATGAGAACTGGAACCCGTTCCAGCCGCCCAAGGAACCGCCTTTGTTTTCCGAGGAGGAGCGCCGGAGATTTCGTCTGATCGCGGAGAAGTTCCGGAGATTCCTCCAACAGGCCGATCCCGAAGTTCTCAAGGCAGGTCCGTCCTCGCTTTATGTGCAGGCCGCACGGGAGATGGCCTTTGGACTCGCCCGTGGGGAGGAGAGATTCCGGGCCATGTTCGATTATTGCCGATGGCTGGTTCTCGAAGAGCAAAAGGAAAAAGGCGGGCCTGAGCCTGAAGGGAGATGAGAGCCAGGGGATGTGTGGACCTGAGAAGCCAGCCCCTGGGTGGAACTCGGATAGGCCTTCCGCTGGCCGTCAGGGTTGTTCTCCGGCAGGGGGAGGCGTGTCGGGAACGCCGGCCGGTTCGAGCGTGCTAAGCTCCGCCTCGATCGCTTGAACGGCCCGTGCGTCCTTCATTTGGCGATACAGCTCCAGCGCCTGCCGGTGGAACCGGATCGCTTCTTCGACGGCTCCCTTCTTCTTGCACAGATCGCCGAGGTTGGCATAGGTCATGGCCATCCGGTCCGGAAGGCACAGCTTTTCCCACCGGAGAAGGGCTTCCTGGAAATGGGTGAAAGCCTTGTCGTCTTCCTCGAGAATGCGATGCATCTTGGCGATTCGGTCAAGAAGCACGGCGGAGCCGAGAACATCGTCGGACGTTGAACAAAGCTCGAAAGCTTCGCGGTACCGGGGCAGCGCTTCTCGGGGGTTTTGGCGGGCCCAGTGGGAGTCGCCGAGGAGCAGACAGGCCCTGGCGCGGCCCTTGCGGTCGTCGGCCTTGGCACAAATCCTGTAGGCTCTCCTGGCGAGGATTTCGGCCTGCTCGGGGTGGCCGGCGGCCAGGTGGAGTTCTGTCAGGGAGAGGGCGACGATGGCCTCTCCGGTCTCGTTTTCGAGTTTTCTGCAGATCGTGTATGCCTCTTCCAACAAGGGGAGCGCTTCGTCAAACCGTCCCTTCTCTCGATACACATCTCCCAGGCGGAAGGCCAGGTTGGCGACCTGATGGTCGTCTCCCGCTTCGCGAAAGCGACAAAGGAGTTCGTGGAGCCGGTCCAGAGAATCCATGGGCGGTTCTCTTCCTTTTTCGTGTGGTCTATCATCTTATCGGAAACTTTGAAGAAAAACATCTCCGAGAAATGCAAAGGAGCGGGATTCGGATATGAACGGCGAGAAGAAGGCCGATTTGGCGGAGCAAGGCCATGGGCATGATGCGGCACGGGGATTGGCGGAAGTCCGCCGAATCCTCGTTCGTCGGGGCTTGTTGGAAGCCGAAGAGGATCTGTCACCATCGATGCTGGAAGATTTGGTTCACTACGCCTATTTTACGGGCTGCATAACGAAACGTAAAGTAAAAGAGCTGCTTGGGCTGACGGATGAGGAGGCCAGGGAACGAATCCGCCGGTGGAAGAGATGGCACGAGGGGAATCGGCTCTGCCATGCCCGGCAAAACCCCTTCTACGAGGGGTGGGCGGATCCGCAGGAGGAATCTGGGGCCTCCCTGGGGCCGGACAAACAGAGGCTTTTTGAAAAGCTTGGCCGTAAAGGGTAAAATATTTTTAATCGAATTTTCCAAAGACTCGTGCGAGGTTCAACGTGCCGATTTATGAATTCGTTTGCCAGCAGTGCCGGCACCTGTGCGAATTCCTGGTGAGAAGTTCCCAAGCCAAAATTGAGTTGGTGTGCCCGGCCTGCGGTTCCGAGGAACTCCAGCGGGTTCTCAGCAAGGTTTACTCCGTTGTGGCGGATGGCAACGCCGGAGCTCCTCCCGGAAGCGAGAAGTCGCCTTTGGAACAGAGATCCTGTCCCTCTGGAAGCTGCTCCACAATCACTCTGCCTGGGCATTCCCGCTAGCCGCAGGGTTTCGTCTCGTAACGTCTCCGTAAGGGATGCCGAGGCTTCGCTCCTGCCACGGATGGGAACGGTTCCCGCGAACAAGGGGCGGCCACACATCGTTCGAACGCCTCTCCAACGAAAGATCGACAGAAAGGATTCGCCATGAAGTCACCGCCTCCTGCTCGGACGCAGGCTCCCCCGTGCGCCGGAGACCTGATGGACAAGACGAGCGTGATTCGTTTTCGGTGCAGACCCGGGCTTCCCTGTTTTACCGCCTGCTGCCAGGATGTGAACATCTTTCTTTCGGCCTATGATGTCCTTCGCCTGAAAAAGCGGCTCGGGCTCCCCTCGGGGGAGTTTCTCTCCCGATACACGAAAACGCTGATCTCCTCTTCGGGCAAGCTTCCTCTTGTCCAGCTGAAGATGGAAGGGCAAGAGAAACGATGTCCTTTCGTGACTCCCGAAGGATGCACGGTCTACGAGGACCGTCCCTGGGCCTGCCGCATGTATCCATTGGACAGAACCGACGACGGAGGCAAGTTTTTCTTCCTTGCGGCAGACAACGTCTGCTTGGGCCGCAGAGAATCCGTCCAGTGGACCGTAGAGGAGTGGTTGTTGAGCCAGGAGGTAGAGCCTTACGAGGACATGGACCGGAAGTTCCAAGTGGTCACATGCAACCCCAGACTCCTTTCCGAGGGCTTGAAGGATCCCAAGCTCCAACAGATGTTCTGGATGGCCAGCTACGATCTGGACACGTTCCGGAGATTCGTGTTCGAAAGCCGATTCCTCCAGAAGTTCGATCTGGAGCCCGAAACGATCGAACTCGTCCGGACGGACGATTTCGCTCTCCTGCATTTGGCCCTGCGCTGGCTGCAATTCGGACTGGTTTGCGCGGACGTGCTTCCGATCCGGGAAGAGGTCAAGAAGCAGGAGATGGCGAGGGCCGGCAAGACGGAAGGATCGGCCGGACCGTCTTGATCAGGACATGCCCGGAGGCCCGTCTCGTGTTCCCCCTTGGAGAGGAACCCGGGGTGCCCAATTTCGGCTTGAGTTTCGGAAGAGTCTTTTCGCCGCGAGGGAGCTTTCATGCAGCAAGAGCCGAGGAGCCAAGATGCAGCTCCTGCCTGCTTCGAGCCTCTACCCGAGGAGGGTTTTCAGTTTGCCTGCCATCCATCGGTTGCCTGTTTCAATGTCTGTTGCAGGGACCTTCACCTCGTGCTGACACCTTATGACGTCCTGCGACTGAAAAGGGCGCTCGGCCTGGAATCGGGCCGCTTCCTGGAAGAGTACACGATCCCTGAAGCGGACCCGCACTGGGGCATTCCGGTGGTCAAGATGAGGATGCTTGACAGGGAAGACCGTCCTTGTCCGTTCGTGCGACCCGAAGGGTGCAGCGTGTACCCGGACAGGCCGGCTGCCTGCAGGACCTATCCTCTCGGGAGGGCGGCCAGACAGGCGCTCGGGTCCGAGGGTCCACAAAAAGAGGAACGGTATTTTCTCGTCCGGGAGCCGCACTGCCTCGGTTTTCAGGAGAACAAGAGGTGGTCTCTGGCGGGCTGGCTGAGCGACCAGGGGCTGGCTGAGTACAACGCCTGGACGGATCGGTGGATGGCTTTTCTGTCTCGATACCGTCCAGGCGCGGGCCGAGATCTGCTCGACGCCCATTGGAAGATGTTTTATATGGCCTGCTACAGCCTAGACCGGTTTCGGGAATTCGTTTTCGGGACGCGGCTGCTTCTCTTGGTGGATGTCCCGGACGAGAGAGTGCAAAGGATGCGGACCAGCGACGAGGAACTCCTCTCCTTCGCCCTGGATTGGCTGGGATTTTCGGTCTTCGGCGCCCCTCTTTTCTCCTTGCGGGGGCGGTCAGTCCACAATGCCAGGCCTTAGGTGGTCGGCCGAGCAGACGGGCAGGGGGCCTGCAAATCCATTTTCCGGGTTCAGGCTGTGTCGGTAGGACGAACGGACGCCATATTTCTGCATCATCCAGTCCCAGCCGCGCACGTAATAGGGGCAGTCGTCCTCGAAGCAGACGTACCGGATGGCGCCACCCCAGTTCGACTCAACCGGAGAGGCCCATTTCTTCATCGCTTTGCCGCAATGGGGGCACACATAGACTGGATTCGACATGCGAGGATCCTTTCCGTGGAGCACGGCGAACAACGGCCAGAGCGCCGTGCGAGAAAGTTTGGTTTCTGTACGGAGGAAACCCTTGTAACATACCGTCCCCATGCGGAAAAGTCAAAGGTGCCTCTTGGGCCCGACACGAAGTGCTGCCGTTTCTTCCGGGCCTTGTCCCGCGATTTGGCCTTTTGGCTTGGCTTGACAATTGGAACGTCCTTGTGTTAAAAAAATGGACTCTGCTGAATGAACGATCATTCAATCTGAAAGCCTGCTTCCCTCCTGCTGATAGCCTCCTCGGGGGAGGCCGGATTGCCCTTAACTGGATCATGTCAAAGGGACTTCCTCGTATCATGATTGGAGCCCTTCGGGGCGGCGCGGGCAAGAGCGTGGTCAGCCTGGGCCTGGCTGCCTGCCTGACCTCTCGCGGGAAACGCCTTTCCGTTTTCAAGAAGGGACCGGACTACATCGACTCAGCCTGGCTCTCCCGGGCGGCCTCGGCTGCCTGCTTCAATCTCGATACGTATCTCATGGGCGAGGCCGTCGTGAAAGAGTCCTTCCTGCGGCGCATCGCGGATTGCGATGCGGCCCTGGTAGAAGGAAACCGCGGGATCTTCGACGGCTTGGATCTCGAAGGTTCGCACAGCTCGGCTGCGTTGGCCAAGCTTCTGGGGCTTTCCGTGTTTCTCGTGCTCGATTGCACGAAGTCGACTCGGACTGTCGCCGCCCTGGTGAAGGGCTGCCAGGCCATGGACCCGGAGTTGCGCCTTTCCGGGGTGATCCTCAACCGGATCGGAAACGTTCGCCACGAGGCGGTCGTTCGGGCTAGCATCGAGCGCACTTGTGCCGTCCCCGTGGTGGGGGCTCTGCCCAGACTGGACGACCTGGGGCTGCCGGAACGCCACTTGGGACTGCTGCCTCCGCAGGAGCACGGAGAGGTGGAAGGGGCCATTCAGAAGAGCCGGGAGGCAATCGAGAAGTACGTGGACGTGGACCGGCTCTTGGAGCTTGCGGCGCCGCCTTTCGAAGACGCGCCCTCGGAAGGTCGTGCGGCCGGGAGCCTGCGGGCGGATTCGAATCAACCTTTCCTTTTTTCCGGGATCCGGATTGGGGTGGTTCGGGACGAGGCCTTTCACTTCTATTACCCGGAGAACCTGGAGACCCTGGTGGCGTCCGGTGCTGCCATCACGGAAGTGGATGCGATCCGCTCGCGCTCCCTTCCGCCGGTGGACGCGTTGTACATCGGGGGTGGTTTCCCGGAAAGCAGGGCAGAGGCCCTTGCCGAGAATCGTTCCCTCATGCAGTCGGTGCGCGATGCCGTGGAGGACGGGCTGCCCGTGTACGCGGAATGCGGTGGTGCTGTCTATCTTGGCAAGGGGCTGAAGTGCGGAGGACTTGTCCACCCCTTCGTGGGGGTGTTCCCCGTGGTTTACGAGCTGCACAGACGACCTCAGGGGCACGGGTATACCCTTCTGGAGGTGGATGGGGACAATCCCTTGTTTCCCAAGGGGATCCGTCTCAAGGGTCACGAGTTCCATTATTCGGGGGTCTTGGACTGGGGAGAGGAAGTCCCTCAGTTTGCCTGCAGGGTGAAGAAGGGATACGGCTTCGACGGATTCCGGGAAGGGCTCTGGGTCCGGAACGTCTACGCGACGTTTTCCCACCTGCACGCCCTCGGGGATTCGCGATGGGTCGAGCTTTTTTTGGGGCGGGCGGCCGCAAGGGCCGACTCAGCCTCGCAAGCGTGAGGTTTTAGGGGAAGGAAGTTTTTTAACCCAATTCACACGAGAACCAGAGGAGCAGGAGGAGACAAGATGCCGACAGTCACGCTGGGTGGCAAATCAATCGAAGTGGATGAGGACGGATTCATCCAGCAGCCCGAGCAGTGGGACGAGAATGTGGCTGCGGACCTCGCCAAGACCGAGGGCGTAGAGCAGATGGGCCCCGACCATTGGAAGCTCGTCAACTACATCCGAGATTACTACCAGAAATTCGGAATCGCACCCATGGTGCGGAAGCTCTGCAAGGACCTGGATTTCAAACTCAAGTACATCTACGAACTGTTTCCCTCCGGACCCGCCAAGGGGGCCTGCAAGGTGGCCGGTCTCCCCAAGCCCACCGGGTGCGTGTGAGGAGGCTTTGCGGTTCTGGATGGGAAAAGCCGGTTTCCGAGGGATGGCGGAATCGTCACCCGGGACGGGTCGATCGAATCCGCCAGCCTCGGGCAATCGGCTCTATCCGACAAAGGGGAGGGATGTTGCCAGGGCTGGCCTGCCCCCCCGGTCCGATCGATGTGACACGACGTCGGTGGTTCCGCCTCACGGTGACTTCTTGCCGGGCCTCCAACCCGGCGAGGATTTTCCCTGGGCCCCCTTAGACTCGACGACGGCCGGCGTTGGTCCCTGACCCCGGCGAGGCGAGCAGAGAATAGAGTTCCCGCGGCATGCTGGAAGAACTGCTGGTCAGGAAGAAACGCCCCATCGTTGAAAAGTGGTTCCAACGCGTCGTGGACACCTACCCGTCGGACACGGCCCACTTTCTCCGGCGGGAAAAAGATCCTTTTGCGAACCCCGTGGGATCCGCCATCCTGGAGGGCGTGGAAGGCTTGTACGACAGATTGATTCACGGGGGCGGGGACCAGAGGGATCTCAACCTTTTTCTGGATCGGATGATCCGGATCCGCGCGGTTCAGGATTTTACCCCGTCCGGTGCCCTCCGGTTTGTCCTTTCCCTCAAGGATGTGGTTCGAGAAGAAGTGGGCAGGGAGGCGTTCGAGAAGGGCCTCGGTCGTGAACTGCAAGCCTTCGAGGGCCGGATCGACGAACTCCTGCTGGTCGCCTTCGACGTGTACATGAAGTGCAGGGAGCAGATCTACGAGCTTCGGGTGCACGAGGTGAAGGCGGAAAAGGATGCGGCTCTCCGGCTCCTGGAGAGGGCGCAAGGCAGGCAGAAGAGGCCCCTCGAAGAAAAACATTCGAACGGGTAGCGGTCCTCCAGGATCCCGTCAACCAGAAGCGAGGTGTTGGTCTATGCGTGCCCTGTATTCTTTTTGTGCCGTTCTGCTGCTGGGCCTGTTCGCCTACTTCGGCGTTGCCGTCTGGGGGCTGCAGGACCCCCTCTTCGCCATTGTGTTTCCGTACGCTGCCTTCGGTCTGTTCGCCCTGGGGATGGTTTACCGCGTTTTGAAATGGGCGAGGTCCCCCGTCCCCTTCGCAATCGCCACGACTTGCGGGCAGCAAAAATCCCTGCCCTGGATCAAAGCCAATCCGATTGAGAACCCCTGTTGCACCGCAAGCGTCATTGGCCGGATGGCTCTCGAGGTGCTTCTGTTCCGGTCTTTGTTCCGGAACACGCGGATGGAGCTGAGAAGCGGCCCCAGGCTGATCTACGGGGGGAACAAGTACCTCTGGCTCGGCGCTATGGCCTTCCACTGGACCTTTCTGATCATTCTGCTCCGCCACTTCCGTTTCTTCACCGAGCCAGTTCCCGCTTTTGTGAACATCCTTCAGAGCCTGGATGGCTTTTTCCAAATCGGGGTTCCGATCCTTTACCTGAGCGGAGTCATCCTGGCAGCGGCCCTGTCCTATCTGTTCCTCCGGAGACTGCTGGATCCGAAGGTGCGCTACATTTCGCTCGCGGCAGACTACTTCCCTCTTTTGCTCCTTCTGGGGATCGCCCTCTCCGGCCTGGTCATGAGGCATTTCACCAAGGTGGACATCGTCAAGGTCAAAGAGCTGGCCATGGGGCTGGTAAGCCTGCATCCGACGGTGCCGGAGGGGATCGGGGCTCCTTTCTATCTGCATCTGTTCTTTGTCTGCGTTCTTCTGGCCTATTTCCCTTTCAGCAAGCTTGTTCACATGGGCGGCATCTTCCTGAGCCCTACCCGGAACCTGAGGGGAGACAGCCGCCGGCACAGGCACGTGAATCCTTGGAATCCCCACGTGGAGGTCCATACGTACGAAGAGTGGGAGGACGAGTTCCGGGACAAGATGAAAGCGGCCGGTTTGCCGGTGGAGAGGGAATAAGACCATGTCAAGCGAACATCTTCCGATTCATCCCGAGGAACTGAGCCAGATCGACTACACGCCTCCGAAGAAGGACTGGATGGAAACGCCGGTCCAGTTTCGGAAAGGGACGTATTGCTACAGCGCTGCGCCCAAGAACCTCAAGTACCTGGGCATGGCCAACCCCAGAGAATGGCAGCCTCACGATGCGGACTGGAAGCTGCCGTCCGACTGGAAAAAGACGGTCCTGGACGGCATGCGGGAGAGGCTCAGCAAGTTCCGCTCCTTCCATCTGTTTATGGATATCTGCGTGCGCTGCGGCGCATGCGCGGACAAGTGCCATTTCTTCATCGGCTCCGGCGATCCCAAGAACATGCCGGTCCTCCGGGCCGAGCTGCTCCGTTCGGTCTACCGGAACGACTTCACGGCTGCGGGCAAGATCCTCGGAAAACTCGCCGGCGCCCGTCCCCTGACCGAGGACGTGATCAAGGAGTGGTTCTACTACTTCTACCAGTGCACCGAGTGCCGCCGATGCTCGGTCTTTTGCCCCTACGGCATCGATACGGCCGAGATCACGATGATGGCCCGGGAGCTGTTGAACCTGATCGGATGCAACATCAACTGGGCCTTGGAGCCCGTGGCCAACTGCTATCGGACCGGAAACCATCTGGGGATTCAGCCCCATACCTTCAAAGACACCCTGGAGTTCTTTGCGGGCGAAATCGAGGACATCACGGGCGTGCGGATCGACGTGCCCATCAACAAGAAGGGAGCCGAGATCCTTTTCGTGACACCTTCGGGCGACTACTTCGCCGATCCGGGCACATACACCCTCATGGGGTACCTCATGCTCTTCCACGAGATCGGTCTCGATTACACGTGGAGCGCGTATGCTTCCGAGGGAGGCAACTTCGGCCTGTTCAACTCCCACGAGCTGATCAAACGCCTGAACGCGAAAATCTACGCGGAGGCCAAGCGCCTCGGCGTGAAGTGGATCCTCGGGGGCGAGTGCGGCCACATGTGGCGCGTGATCCACGAATACATGGACACGATGAACGGGCCTGCGGACTTCCTCGAGGAGCCGGTTTCCCCCCTGACGGGCACGCGGTTCGAGAACGCCAAGTCCACGAAGATGGTTCATATCATGGAGTTCACGGCCGACCTCATCCGTCACAACAAGCTCAAGCTCGACCCGAGCCGGAACGACCGCCTCCGGGTCACGTTCCACGATTCCTGCAACCCTGCTCGTGCGATGGGGATCTTCGAGGAGCCCCGGTACGTGATCCGCAACGTGTGCAGGAATTTTTTCGAGATGCCGGAGAACACGATCCGCGAGAAGACCTTTTGCTGCGGCGGAGGCGCCGGGCTCGGCACGGACGAGAACATGGAAATGAGGATGCGGGGAGGGCTGCCCAGAGCGAACGCGGTCCGATACGTGCACGACAAGCACGGGGTCAACCGACTTGCCTGCATGTGCGCGATCGACAGGGCGACCCTGTCCACCTTGATGGAATACTGGGTGCCGGAGGTGCAAGTCACGGGGATTCACGAGCTCGTGGGCAACGCGCTGGTCATGAGGGGCGAAAAGAAGCGCGAGACCGACCTGCGCGGCGAGCCCCTCGAGGGCACGGAGGAATAGAACATGTACGACGGCGGAAAGATCATTCCGGGGCTCCTCGTATTCTTGTTCCTGATCACGTCGCCGGCCTGGTACAACGTGGTGACCGGCCGCGCCGATTATCGCCCTGAGCCCCAGCTTCCTTCGGACCAGAAGGAGTGCGTGAAATCGACTCCATACATGAAGGCCTTTCACATGGATCTCTTGAACCAGTGGCGAGATGATGTCGTCCGAAGGGGCGCGAGAGTCTACGGAACTGTGGGCGGGCAGACGTACGACAAAAGTCTGAGCAACACCTGCCTGAGTTGTCATGCCAACAAGGCCGAATTCTGCGACCGCTGCCACAACTACCTGGGAGTCAAGCCCTACTGCTGGGACTGCCATGTCGAGCGGAAGGAGAAGTCGTGATGGGCGTCGACAGAAGAGAATTCCTGAAAATCGCCGGCCTGTCCACGCTTCTGGGACTGGGCGGGAAGGGCGCCCTCGAAGTGCTTTCGGGGAAAGAGGCTGAGGCTTCGCTGCAGGCCGAGCCTCAGGGAGGCGTCCGGTACGCGATGGTCGTGGACATGAGAAAGTGCCTCGAGCGCGAAAACTGCCACGACTGCATGGAGGCCTGCCACAGGGAGCACAACGTGCCCCGGATGGACAATCCCCGGCACGAGATCAAGTGGATTTGGACCGAGCCTTACGAACACGCCTTTCCGGGCCAGGGCCACGAGTACACCGAGGAGCGCCTGCTCGGGAAGCCTTTCGTGGTGCTTTGCAACCATTGCGACAATCCTCCGTGCGTGCGGGTTTGTCCGACCAAGGCGACCTTCCGCACGCCCGAGGGAATCGTCATGATGGATTTCCATCGCTGCATCGGGTGCCGCTTCTGCATGGCCGGATGCCCCTATGGGTCCAGGAGCTTCAACTGGAAGGATCCCAGGAAGTACATTCCCGAGACGAACCCCGATTTCCCGACTCGGATGCGGGGCGTCGTCGAAAAGTGCAACTTCTGCGCCGAACGGCTCGTGAAGGGGTTGCCGCCCGCCTGCGTGGCGGCCTGCAAGGAAGGCGCTCTCGTGTTCGGGAACGTGAGAGATCCCGAGTCGGATGTGCGGCGAGTCCTCCGCGAGAATTTCACGATCCGCCGCAAGCCCGAGCTCGGTACCTTGCCACAAGTCTACTATATCGTGTGAGGGGGCCATGCTGGAAAAGGCGCTCGTCGGAAGTCGGAAATACTGGCTCTGGTTGTCTTTTCTCGCCGCCGTGATCGGCGTGGGGGTTCTTTGCTACCTCTGGCAGTTCTTCGTGGGCCTCGGCATCACGGGCTTGGGGAGGGACGTGTCCTGGGGGTTTTACATTGCCCAGTTCACGTTTCTCGTCGGCGTGGCCGCATCGGCCGTGATGCTCGTGCTTCCCTATTACCTTCACCATTACAAGCAGTTCGGGAAAATCACGATTCTGGGGGAGTTCCTGGCCGTCTCGTCGGTTCTCATGTGCATGCTGTTCATTTTCGTGGACATGGGGCAGCCGCTGCGCGTGCTCAACGTGATCCTCCATCCCACGCCCAATTCGATCATGTTTTGGGACATGGTGGTGCTGAGCGGATACCTCCTGCTCAACATCGTGATCGGTTGGGTGGTTCTGGACGCCGAGCACAAGGAAATTCCCCCTCCGGCGTGGGTGAAGCCGCTCATTTACGTCTCGATCCCTTGGGCTGTCAGCATCCACACCGTGACGGCCTTCCTGTACGCTGGCCTTCCGGGCAGGCATCTGTGGCTCACCGCGATCATGGCGGCCCGGTTTCTCTCGTCCGCCTTCGCCTCCGGACCGGCCCTTCTGATTCTGCTCTGCTTTGTCGTCCGGAACCTGACCCGGTTCGATCCCGGCAAGGAGCCGATCCAGAAGCTCGCCCAGATCGTCTGCTATGCGATGATCCTGAACGTGTTCTTCGCGCTTCTGGAAGTCTTCACGGCTTTCTACAGCCAGATTCCCTCGCATATGCATTCGCTGGAATATCTTTTCGTGGGGCTCGAGGGGCACGGGCGGCTCGTCCCGTTCATGTGGACCGCTGTGGTGCTGGCCGTGGCCGGGATCGTGCTGCTCATCATTCCGTCGACCCGGCGCAACGAAAAGACTCTGGCTGTCGCCGCTGCCGCGGTCTTCGCCGCGGCGTGGATCGACAAGGGGATGGGCCTTGTCGTCGGCGGTTTTGTTCCCAACCCCTTTGAGAAGGTTGTGGAATACGCTCCGACGCCTCCGGAGCTTCTCATCACGCTCGGGGTCTGGGCCGTCGGGTTTTTCGTTCTCACGGTTCTTTACAAGATCGCGATTTCCGTCAAGGAGGAACTCGCGGCCTGATCCGGACTTCTTCAAGGGCTTCCGGCACGGAAGGGAGGATGAACGGCTGCTTTTGTTGTCTGTAGGTGGGGTAAGAGGTAACACAACAGAGGCCAGAGCGGCGGAGGGCGCCGCAGGAAAGGAGTGTCGGTCGTGTACGAGGTGAACATCGACAAGGAAAAGTGCACGGGCTGCGGAGAATGCGTTGACATCTGCCCTGCCGGCGTTCTCGAACTGGTGAACGAGAAGTCGGAACCCACCAAAGTCGAGGAATGCCTGGGGTGCGAGAGCTGCGTGGAAACCTGCCCGGAAAGCGCCATCGAGGTCAAAGAGACCTGAGCCTCCCGGGGTCTGCCGGACCGGGCAGTTCCCGAACCCAAGGGGACTCCCGATCCGGCGGCCGGCCTCCCTGCGCCTTCTCTTCCGCTGTCCTGCCAGGCTGCCTCTTCAGGGGCTGCAGACGAAACCTTGCAGGGTGTGCCCCCTTCAGAGACGCCTGCGCGCCCGAGTCCATCCATCCGCCATCCTGAGAAGGAGGCGAAAATCCCCGGACAAGGCCCGCTCCACGGCCTTGGAATCGAGAATCCTTTGGAGAATCTGCCTCCGGCCGGGCCCGGAGGCAACTGTGGCCTTCAGAGCGTTCCGGATGGATCCCAACTGCACGAGCAAGGGGCCGTAGGAGGCCGGAAACAATTTCTCCAGGTCCTCGCGGATCCTTCGGGCCAGAGCGGGGCACTGGCCGCCGGTGGAAACCGCGATCTGCAAGGGTCCTCTTCGGACGACCGCCGGCACGAAAAAGCTGCACAGCTCCGGCTCGTCCGCCACGTTGACAGGTCTCGCCGCAGCCGCAGCGTCCTGGGCCACGGCCTGATTCGTTTCCGGGTCGTCCGTGGCCGAAAAGACGATTTCGTATTCGGCTGCCTCCCCCCTTCGATAGGGCCTCTCGTGGCGAGGGATGTGGTTCGCGGCCAGCCAGTCCCGAAAGGCGGGGTCGAATTCCCTGGATACAACCGTCATTCGGCACCCCGCTTTCTCGAGGGTCTCGGCTTTGCGGAAAGCGACTTCTCCCCCTCCAACAAGGAGGATCCTCTTCCCCCGGAGGTCCAGAAAGGCTGGGTAAAGGGTGGGTTTTTCAGGTTCCATCATCCGCCGTTCCGGGCGGCTTGACCCCTTGCCGAGGCTTCCCCTGCTGAAGGCCGAGGAATTTCTCCCGGAGTCTCACCACTTCCCCGATGACCACGACCCCGGGCGGCTGGAGTCCCGCTTCGTCTTTTTTGGCCGCGATGTCGGACAGCGTGCCGGTGAGGACCTGTTGTTCGGGGTACGTTCCACGCGTCACGATGCAGGCCGGGGTCTCAGCCGGACGACCGGCGGCGAGAAGTTCTCGGGTGATGGCGTGGAGATTCGTCATGCCCATGAGAATGACCAGGGTGCTGTCCGTGGGGCCGATCAGGTCGTACCGGACGCGGGTGAGTTCCTTCTTGAAGGTCTCGTGCCCGGTAATGATCGAAGCCATGGAAGAAAATTCCCGGTGCGTGATGGGGATGCCGGCGTAGGCCGGCACCGCAGTGGCGGAGGTCACGCCCGGGACGACTTCCCAGGGGATTCCGTTCTCGACGAGGTGAAGGACCTCCTCGGCGCCCCGGCCGAACACGAAGGGATCCCCTCCCTTGAGCCGCACCACAGATTTCCCCTCCCGGGCCTTGAGCACCATGAGGGCATTGATCCGGTCTTGGGGCACCGTATGGTGGGTACATTCCTTGCCGACATAGAAACGTTCCGCCCCCGCGCGCATCTGGCTTAAAATGTCCGGGTGAACAAGGCGGTCGTAGATCACGACGTCAGCCTGCCGGACGAGGCGCAAGCCCTTGACCGTGATGAGTTCCGGGTCTCCCGGCCCTGCGCCGACGAGGTACACTTTGCCTTGTTGCACGGAATCTCTCCGCACTGTGGGGGCGTGCTCGATCATCCCGACTCTGACGACGGGATTCTGCGCTGAGGTGGCATGGGGTAGAAACGGTCCACGAACCTGTGGGTTCTCAACCCCAGGGCTTCCCGCTGCACGATATAGGCGTACCGGGCCCGCTCGGCTCTCTGCCAGGCCTTCCGGTAGGCCTTTAGGGCCTCTTGCTTTTCTGAGGCTGTGCCTTCGCCAAGGCACGCCTGGAGCAACATCTCGGTTTCCCTGAGAAAGGCCAGAGCTTCTTCGAGACGTTCGCCGCTTCGGGCCAGGGCGCTTGCGGCCTCTCGAAAAAGCTCGACGTCGATCGGAGTCATCTCGCGGACGCTCTTGTCGAGGATTCCCATTCCCTTGGCTCCTTTTGTTGTATTTTGCCCTTTGCCTGGCAGACGATCAAGGGAAGGGATCCGCGGCGTCTTTCGATGGGTCTTCCTGGAATTTGTCCGGGAGGCGCTATAGAATATGCTTGTCCCATCTTACGGCACCATGGGTTTGCCGGGGCGGGAGAAAACCTTCCCGCTCCGTTTTTTTAAGGGGCTGTTCCCAGGAGAACGCTTATGGCCTCCATTCTCGACAAGCTCTCGGAGCCAATACTGGATTGCCTTCGCCGGGAATTCGGCGGGGTCCTGGATCTGGACCCGATGGTTCTTCGCGTCGTGCCCACGGCAAATCCGAAATTCGGGGACTACCAGTTCAACGGCGCCATGGCCTTGGCCAAGCAGGCGCGCACGAAGCCGAGGGAAATCGCGGAAAAGGTCGCCCGGGCCATCGAGGGGATGCCTTGGCTCGAAAAGGCGGAGATCGCCGGCCCGGGCTTCGTGAACCTGTGGATTCGAAAAAGCTGGCTTTCAGCCGAGATCCGCGACGTCTACGGACAAGAACGCCTTGGCGTGGACCTTCCGGGGCGGAACCGCCGGATCGTCATCGATTACTCGAGTCCGAACGTGGCCAAGCCCATGCACATCGGGCACATCCGTTCCACGATTCTGGGCAACGCCCTGGACCGGATGCACCGTTTTCTCGGGTACGAGGTCATTGCGGACAACCACATCGGCGATTGGGGCACCCAGTTCGGCATCCTTTTGGAGGGGTACCGCCGGTTTGCGGATCCGGCTCGGTTCGAGGAGGATCCGATCGAGGAACTCGAACGGGTGTACGTGGAGATGTACGCCCTGGCGCGGCAGGACGAAAGGCTGATGGAAAAAGCCAGGAGGGAACTCGTTCGCCTGCAGCAGGGAGACCCCGAGAACCGCGCGCTGTGGGAGCGGTTCGTTCAGGCCTCTCGGAAGGAGTTCGACCGGATCTACGCCCGGCTCGGCGTGTCCTTCGATTTCACCTTGGGCGAAAGCGCCTACCAGGAGCGTCTCGGGCCTCTCGTGGAGGACTTGCTCGCCCGGGGCCTTGCCAGAGTGAGTGACGGAGCCGTGGTGATCTTTCTCGAGGAGGACGGCCTGCCGCCTTTTCTTATCCGAAAAAGCGACGGAGCCTTCAACTACGCCACGACTGATATCGCCACTCTCTTGTACCGGCAGGAGCGGTGGGATCCGGAGCGGATCCTGTACGTGACGGACGAACGGCAACAGCTCCACTTCCGCCAGCTCTTCGCCGTGGCCCGACGGTTGGGCATCCGCGCCGAGCTCGAGCATGTGGGGTTCGGCATCATGCGCCTGCCCGAGGGGACCTTCTCGACTCGGGACGGAAACGTCATCCGCTTGGAAAAACTCCTCGACGAGGCCGAGCGGAAGGCGTACGAGGTGGTCGATCAGTTGAACCCGGGCCTGCCCGAAGAGGAAAAGAGGGAAATCGCCAGGAAAGTCGGCTTGGGCGCGGTCAAGTACGCGGATCTCAGCCAGAACCGTCAATCGACGATCCTCTTTACTTGGGAGAAAGCCCTTTCCCTGGAGGGCAATTCGGCTCCCTACCTTCAGTACACCTGTGCACGCATTCAGAGCGTGTGGCGCAAATACCGGCAGGAGTTGGGAGGGGGCGATCTTCTTGGGGCCGAGGTGTCCGTTCAGGAGGAGCTGGAGCTCGAGATCGCCAAGAGAATCCTCGAGTTCCCCGAACACCTCCGGCGGGCCGTTTCCGCCTCGAGGCCGAATCTGCTCACGGATTACCTCTTCGACCTGGCTTCCCATTACAATCGGTTTTATCAAAATCTGCCGTTCCTGAAAGCCCCTCCCGGCACGCGGGAAACCCGGCTCGTGCTGTGCGGTCTGGTCGACAGGGTCTTGCGGAACGCTCTGGCCCTTCTCGGCATCGAAGTGCCCGAGAGGATGTGACCGGGAGAGGCAGGAACGAGGGAGCGCTGAAATGGACAAAGAGGTTTTTTCAGGCCTTCGAAATCTTGGCGGAGGAGCGAGGCCCGGTGGAGACGGGAAAAAACCGGCACCGCCCGGGGGCGATTTCCAGAAAAAACGGATCCATTTCAGCCTCTGGTATTTTCTCGGGGCTCTGCTGGTGCTCATGCTCATTCAGAATTACCTCGCCAAGAAAGGCGTGATGGAGGTTCCCTACAGCGAGTTCAAACGGTGGGTCGCCGAGGGCAAAGTGGAGTCCTGCTGGATCCAGGAGGAGCGGATCGAGGGTACGCTCAAGGAGCCCATCCGGCCTCCGGAGGGGAGCAGGGGGAGCGGGAGAGAAAGCAAGTCCTTTGTGACTGTCCGCGTGACCGATCCGGATCTCGTCAAGGAATTGACCGCCGCCGGTGTCCAGTTCCGAGGGACCTTGAGCCCCAGCGGGCTGCAGACGTTCCTCATGTACTGGGTGCTTCCGCTCCTTTTCATGTTCGTGATCTGGGGCTACTTCATGCGGAAGATGAACCCCGGCCTTTCGGTGATGGCTTTCAAAAAGAGCAAGGCCAAAATTTACGGCCAGAACGAGACCGGCGTGACCTTTCAGGACGTGGCCGGGATCGAGGAGGCCAAGGAGGAGCTCAAGGAAATCGTCGAGTTCCTGAAAAACGCCGACCGTTACAAGGGACTCGGCGCGCGGATTCCCAAGGGGGTTCTCCTCGTCGGCCCCCCGGGCGCAGGCAAGACCCTCCTGGCAAAGGCCGTTGCCGGAGAGGCCGGAGTCCCCTTCTTCAGTATGAGCGGCTCTGACTTTGTCGAGATGTTCGTGGGACTGGGCGCGGCCCGCGTGCGGGATCTCTTCGAGCAGGCCGTGCGCAACGCGCCCTGTATCATCTTCATCGACGAACTCGACGCCCTGGGAAAAGCCAGAGGTTTGAATCCCCTGGGCGGGCACGACGAGCGCGAGCAGACCCTGAACCAGCTCTTGGTGGAAATGGACGGCTTCGAGACGAACCAAGGGGTCATCATCATGGGCGCGACGAACCGGCCGGAGATTCTGGACCCGGCCTTGCTCAGGCCGGGCCGGTTCGACCGCCAGGTGCTGGTGGACCGGCCGGACCGAAAGGGGCGAGAGGAAATTCTCAGGGTCCATGCCGCCAAGGTCAAGCTGGCCAAGGATGTGGATCTCCAGGCCGTGGCGGCCAGCACGCCGGGCTTTGTGGGAGCGGATCTGGCCAACGTGGTCAATGAGGCGGCTCTCCTGGCGGCCCGCAAGGGCAAGCAGGAGGTGGAGATGGCGGACTTCAACGAAGCGATCGAGCGCGTGGTCGCCGGGCTCCAGAAGAAGAACCGCCTCTTGAACGAAACCGAAAAGCGCATCGTGGCGTACCACGAGTGCGGCCACGCCGTGGTGTCCACGGCCGTTCCGGGCGCGGACCCGGTGCGCAAGATCTCGATCATACCCCGGGGGATCTCGGCCCTGGGCTACACTTTGCAGATGCCCACCGAGGACCGGTACCTCCTGACGAAATCCGAGCTGCTGGGCAAGATGGCCGGTCTGCTGGGAGGCAGGATTGCCGAGGAAATCGTGTTTCAGGAGGTCTCCACCGGAGCGCAGAACGATCTCCAGAGGGCGACCGACATCGCCCAGCGGATGGTCAAGGAGTACGGCATGAGCGAGCGTATCGGCCTTGTGACCTACGAGGCGCCCCGGCAGGCGTTTCTGCCCGGGGTTCCCATCGCTCGGGAAAAGGCCTTCAGCGAAGAGACGGCCCGGGAGATCGACAAGGAGGTCGAACGGATCATCGAGGAGACCTACCACAGGGCTCGCAACATTCTTATCCAGAACCGCGGCCTCCTGGATGAAATGGCGGCCAGGCTTCTGGAGAAGGAGGTCCTGGAGGGAGAAGAACTTCAAGGATTTCTCAACCGAGTCCGCAAGGCCCCCTGAGCAGCTTCTTGCTCCGTGTGTGAGCTTTTCGGCTCAGAGGATTTCCCGGCGCATCGGCCCAAATTGCTCCCCTCTTGTCCGGAATTCGACGCCGCGCCATCCAGCGGTATAGAAAGCTCCTCCTCTGGAAGCAGGCCTATCTACCCTCGACGCCAGGCTCTAGGAGGGGCTGTGGGATCCGGTTGAGGCAAGCCGCCTCGGGGCCCCGGGCCCTCACGCATACCGTGTGATGGAACCGGTCCACCTTGACCGGATTTCGTCCGCTGGACAAGTACGGCCTTCTTCCCCACCTGCAGGCGTTGGCCCGCGGGCTCTGCGTCTGCGCGAGGAGAGGCCGTGGTCGCCGCCTCAGCCGGGCGAGCCACCCCGGTTGACCAGGAAGAGGCTCAACTCGGGCCAGTAGGTGATGACGAGGACCGAAAGGACGAGCATGAGGATAAAGGGCAGACAGGCCGCTGTGATCTGCAGGATGCCCCGGCGGAATCGGTAACTCGAAATGAACAGGCCCATGCCGAACGGGGGCGTGAGGTATCCGATCTGCATGTTGGCCAGGAACACGATGCCCAGGTGGACCAGGTCCACGCCGTACCGTTGGGCGACGGGCGTGATGATCGGAACCACGACCACGAGGGCCGAGAAGATGTCGAGAATCATCCCCAGGACGAAAAGAAAAACGTTCAGAAGGACGAGAAAGACGATCCGGGAGCCGATGAATTTCTGGATGAAGGCGAAGATCCGCGTCGGCACGTCGACATCGATGAAGTAATTCGTGGTGGCCATGGCTGCGGCCACGATGATGAGGATCCCCCCGACCATGACCATGCTGTCGCGGATGACCTTGCGGAGTTGAGCCAGGGAGATTTCCCGGTAGAGGAGAACTTCCGCCACGAGAACCCAAAAAGCGGTCACCGCGGCCGCCTCACTCACCGCGAAGAAGCCGCTGTAAATCCCTCCGAGCACCACGAGGGGGAGCGGAATCTCCCATCGCGCTTCCCAAAGAGCTGCCCCGAGTTCCCGCAGGCTTGCGGACGTGCGGGGCACGCCCGAGCGACGGGCTGCCGCCACGCCATAGGCACACAGGACTCCGACCATGAGGAGGCCGGGAACCAGGCCCGCCAGGAACATGTCCGAAACGGGCGTCTCGGTGATGACTCCGTAAAGGATCAGAGGGATGCTCGGGGCAAACAGGAGGCCCAGGCTGCCTCCCGTGGTAACAAGCCCCAGGGAAAAATTCTCGGCATACCGGTCCTCGATGAGAGCCGGGAGCAGCAAGGCCCCCAGAGCCACGATCGTGACCCCTGAGGCGCCGGTGAAGGCCGTAAAGAGCGAACAAGCCACGATCGATACCACGGCGAGCCCGCCGGGCATCCAGCCCAGGAATGCCCGGGAGAGCCTGACCAGACGGCCGGGTGCGCCGCTCTCTCCCAGGAGGTACCCTGCGAAAGTGAACAGAGGGATCGTGATCAGGATGAAATTGCTGGACAGGCGGAACAGGTCGGTTCCCACCACGGAAAGGGGAGTCCCGTCCGCGTGCCATCCCAAGAGCGCCACTGCCGCAAACACGCAGAAGATCGGCGCGCCCAGGAGCAGGCAGAGGCCCGTGGTGAGAGCGAGCAGGGGGATCACTTCGCGGGTGCTCCTCGAAGGGAATCCTTAAGGTTCCGGATGGCGAACCGGCCGAACCGGACAGCCATGATGGAAAAAGCGGCTGGAAGGGTTGCAAGGGAGGCCCAGACCGGCAAGCCGGTTACGATCTGGCCCAGCTTCGGATCCCGGAATTCCTGCAGAAAGACCTGGAACGTTGCGTAGGTGAGCAAAGAGCAGACAACGGTTGCGAAGGTGTCGCAGAAGAACCCCACAGCGGAGCGCGGTCTGCCTGTCAAGAAGCGCGAGAGGGCGTCCACCGTGATGTGGTTGTGCTCGCGGGTGGCAACCAACGCGCCCAGCAGCGCGACCCAGAGCAGCATCTGCCGGACCAGGGGCTCGATCCAGACAAGGCCGACGCTGAAAAGGTTCCTCAGCAGAATCTGAACAAAGGCGAGCACGATCATGGCCACAAGGAGCAGCACGAGAAGATTGTCCTCGATGCGGGCGAGCGCGATTCGGCGGGGTCTAGGAGGGGAGGCCATTTCCTACTTCTCCGCCCGTGGGTGGGAGCTTCTGTATTCCCGTATGTACTGCTGCATCTCGGCCAGGGCGTCGGCGGGGAACTCTTTGTCCGACAGATTGGCGTTGACCTTCGCGATCAGCTCTTCGAGCTCCCGAAGGGACTCCGGCGCGACCGGAACGAACTGGATCCCCTGCTTTGCAAGGGTCTGCCGGGAGTCGAGGTTGTTCTTGCGGATGTCCATTTTGAGTTTGAGGAAGTACGTGTCGATGGTTTTCTGCACGGCCTCCCGGTACATTTGGGGGATCGTTTCATATGCGTCCCCCGTCACCATGAGGAGCCCATAGATATACAGAAGGGGCGTATCCGTGATGTATCGAATCCGGGTGTGCCATTGGAGAGCGATCGCGCCGACAAAGGAGTTCGCAACCGTGTTGATCTGGCCGGTCTGGAGAGCGACCAGAACGTCCGAGATCGACAGAGGGATCGGGGGCACGCCCATAAACTCGAAGGCGGACTGCCCGACCGGATCCCCTTGGGGAATCCATACCTTTTTGCCCTTTAGATCCGCCAGACCCGCAATCGGCTCCACGGACATGAGGTACCCGAAGCCGACCTCGAGCCAGCCCAAGACCTTGTACCCTGCCTGCTCCAGGCTGCGCTGAAACCGTGGCGCCATTTTGGCCAGAACGAAATCCACCTCGTCGTAGCTGTTGAGGGCGAGAGGGATGTTCAGGACCCGAAGGTCCGTGCAGATCGTGGAAACCTCTCCGGCCGTGAACTCTCCGCCCTGGATCTCTCCGCTCTGCATCTTGAGCAAGAGGTCCCGGCCGGTTCCCTTGACTCCGCCGTAATAGATCTTGAATTGCACTTCTCCCTTGGTCTCCCGGGCGATTTCTTCGGTCATCTCGGTGACGATCCGGGCCGACTCGAAATTGGCCGGAGCCTTGGTGGCGATCTTGATTCTCACCGCAAGGGCCGAATCCGGCAGCGCTGCCAGGCAAAGAGCCAGAACCAGAGGGTGCACAAGTCGCGTGGGTCGAAACATTCCCTCTACCTCCATGGAAAGGGCAAATCGCCGCAGCACGCGTCCCGTCGCGGCCGGCTCCATTTCAGTCGAAATAGCCTTCCTCGCGCGCGCGGGCGGCGAGCGCCTCCGCTTGGCGCTGGGCCAAGAGATTCATGAGGGTCAGCTCCGGGACGGAATCCGCCGGGGACCGCAGGACCGTTTCGAGGAGACCGAAAAAGAGGTCCTTGTCGTAAACGAGCAGGGCGTACTGTTTCGCATAGAGAACATAAGAGGGGAGGAACTTCCCTTGTCCGAGTTCGAGGGCCCGCTCGAAATGGCTTCGGGCTTCCTCTGGCCTGCCTCCCAGGGCAGGCGGCCGGACGGTCAGCAGGGCTCCTAGAAAAGCGTGCGCCGCGCCGTAGGAGTATGTTTCGTCCAGTTCGAGGACTTTTCGAATGAGGCTCTCCACCTTGGGCAGGTCGGCGAGTGCGTCCGTGGAGGATGCGTTGGCTTGAATCCATCCTGCCCAGCTCGCGGCGGCCTGGAAGAGAAAGGGAACGTCTTTGTTGCGGAAGGAGGGCAGACAGGATTCGAATTCTCCGTAAGGGCTCTCCCGAACCTGCGCGAACTTTCGGTTTTGCAGGCTCAAGGCTCTCAGGGCATACGTCTTGGCTTTTTCCGCCAGGATCCTGTTCCGCTCGGGATTCTTGTCCGCGACAAAGGCCGAACTGTAGGCGGAGTAAGCCTGCGCGGCGGCCAGCAGGAAATTCTTGTTTTCCGGGCTGTGCCGGATCAGCCCGTCCAGGGCGAGGAGGAAGGCCGGAACCCCCTGTTCGGCCAGATCGAGGTCCCTTTGTTCGAGAAAGGATTTCGTCAGGTCCTCGAAAAAAGGCCGCGTATAATGGCCGGCGATCCGAGCGCATCCGGCCAGAAACAGGCCAAGAACGCAACAGACGAGGAACAGTGAGCCGCGGTCCCAACGCCTCTGGGCCCTCATACCGATTCTCTCCACAACCCTTGGATTTTGGCTCACCGTCTGCAATAATGAAAGCCCTCTCCATGGGCGGAAAAGGGCTTTTCTCATTCTACGAACGCTGGATCGCAAGTCAACCCCCTGTTCTGACGCCCTTTCCGGTCCCAGAGGCATCTGCCGAAAGGCGTAACCTCGCCGGGAAGGAGGGTCGGCGCTCGGCTGGGATGGCCCGGCTTGAGCAAAATCATGAGACATGAGAACCGAATGAAGCCCGTGAAAATTCTTATCGATCCGTTCTATGTGAACGGTTGGCCCTATCACCTGCTCCCCAGGATTTTGCTGTCGAAGGGTGCCCCCCTGAAAGCTTTGAGCCGTCTGCTTCCTGGAGACGGCCTTGGCCCTTTGCCCCGGTGGGCCTTTGGTCCTGGAGGCTTCGATGGCATGGATCTCGGGTTCTCCTATACGCGTCTTCTGAGGCCCGACCTGAGCCTGCGGGATCGGGTCGTGGCGCGGTACAGGAGATCCAGGTGGCCGGTTTTTGCTTTTCACGCCACCTTCGGGGGAGGGGCCCGCCTTTTCGCGGATACGGCCATGGAGCTGAGCGAGGGGAACGAAAGGGCTCGCAGAGGGCTCCGAAGCCAGATTCAGGCCGCCGCGGCGATTTCAGGCAGAGGGGCGATTCTGGTGGTTCACTTGGGGGCAGTGCTGGATTCCGCGCGGCGATCCTTGGAGAGAGCCTTGCGGGTTCTGTCGGATGTCCTGCCCGAGGCCGAGGAGAGGGGAGTGATTCTGGCCCTTGAAAACATGCCGAGCCCGGTGAGGGGCCGTTTTTACCTGGGGGCTGATTATCGGGATCTGCAACGGGCTCTTCGGGATCTGCCTTCCCCCTGCCTCAAGGTGTGCTTCGATTGGGGGCATGCCAATCAGTACGCGGGCCTCTTCGCGGAGCAGACGGGCAAGAGAGACGTTTCGGGCTATCGCAAGACCTTCGGCTATTGCAGGGAAATGGTGGAGGAATTGGGGCCGGAGATCGTCTATGCCCATATCCACTACAACCGGAGCCATTGCCGGGACCTGGCGAGCGCCGGCCCGGCCAGCGGGGATGAACACATGCCCCTTAACCGGATTCCTCCTGAGGAGCTCCCAGCTTTTTCCAGTACCCTGCGGCTGTTGTTCGAGAGATCCTCCATCCGGGAAACGGGCAGGGTAAACCTGGAACTCATTCCCCGCCGGGTCTTCGGGCGGTACCCGGTCTTCCCCACTGGCAGTTCCCGGTGCGAGCAGATGGCCAGTTTGGGCCTGCTTCGGGCCCTCGTCGAAGAACAGCACGGCCCGTCTTTCCTAGGCTGGTCCTGCTCTTTGTCGCAGGAAGGTTTGTCCGTTCGACACTCGGAGGTGGCCCGTGGCAATCCGGCATCCCCTTAGGGGCTATCGTCTCAGGGTCATTCTCTTCGCCGGACTGATGGTCGTCCTGGTGCTTGCCAGTATCGGGTTCACGTTGGGCGTGGTCTGGTACTCGAAGCGGACGACTTCGGTGCTTGTCGAACGGGATTTCAGGGTGCGTCAGATCGGGCTTTCCTTTGTGGACATCCTGCTCTCCATGGAGCGCAACCGGAAGAAGTTCCTGTTGTTGAAAAAGCAGGAATACAAGGACCGGTTCTTCCAAGACCTGCGGCGCCTGGGGACTGGCCTGGAGGAACTGGAGGGCCTCGGCCTGACCGATGCGGAGCGGTCCTGCTGGGTTCGGCTGAGAAGCTTCTGGGAAGGCCTTCATGCCGAGGACCCCTTCGGGGAGGCGCAAGGCGGAGAGGGAGCGCAGGCTTCGGCCGAAGTTCCCCTGGAGGAAGTGCACCGGCTTCTCGGCGTGAACCAGGAAAGCATGAGAGCCCGCATCGATGAGATGCGCCGGCTGGAGGGCGAGACCATCCGGCTGGGGATCCTGTGGGGAGGCCTTTCGCTGCTTGTGGCAGGAGGGCTTTCCTTTTTTCTGGTTCGATCGGTCACGGTTCCCATCGGTCTCCTGCGCGACGGCACGCGGGAGATTGCCGAAGGGAGATTCGGTCACCGCATCGCGCTGAGCAGTCCGGATGAGCTGGGGGAGCTGGCCGAGGCCTTCAACCTCATGGCCGAAAGGCTCCAACACCTCGACGACATGAAGGCGGACTTTATGGCGATGGTCTCCCACGAGCTCAAGACGCCTTTGACGTCTATGAAGGAGGCTGTCGAGCTTCTTCGCGAGGAAGCGGTGGGGCCCCTCAACGCGAAGCAGAGCCATCTGTTGGACATCAACGCTCAGGGGATCCAGAAGCTCGCTCACCTCGTGGACGAGATTCTGAGCCTCACCCGGATGGAAGGAGGCATGCTGGACCTGTGCCGGACGTGGACGGACTTCGGCCGCCTCCTGGAGGAGCGCCTCGTTTCGTTCCGCCTGTTGGCTGAGAAGAAGCGCGTGGCCCTCCGCTCCAGCTTGCGTCCAGACCCTCTTCCACTCATTGAGGCCGACGGGGAGAGGCTGAAACAGGTTCTGGACAATCTGCTCGACAATGCCATCCGGTTCACGCCGCCGGGGGGCGTGGTTTCGATTGAAGTGGAATACAGGGAAAAAGGCTTGCCTGGGCAGAGGCCTAGAGAGAATGGAGGCGGATGGACATCCGGGGCGGGGTTGGTGTGCCGCGTCTCAGACACCGGCGAGGGCATCCCCCCGGCGGACCGGAAGCGGGTTTTCGAGAAATTCTATCAGGTCCGCACAAAGGCGAGACGGGGGAGCGGGAGTGGTCTGGGCCTCTCGATCGCCAAGCACATCATTGAGGGCCACGGCGGAGCCATTTGGGTCGAGGATGCGGTGCCCCGCGGAGCCTCCTTTGTGTTTACCCTTCCCCAGGAGCATGCCGAAAGAGCGAGGGCCTCTGCAGCGGATGCCGGCGCCCGAGAGAACCGGGCGCCGAGGGCCGGACGGGGAGAAGACCTCGTCCTGTCGGAGTGACCATGAACGCGTGCCGTTTCTTTGCCGGTTTCTGCCGGTCAAAGGCAGCGATCTGGGTCCTGCTGGCCACCGCGGCCTGCCAAGGGCTTTGGGCTTGCAACCTGGTATCGAAAGCCCCTGAGCGCGAGGCCGTCGTCGAGCCTGAGCAGAGGATGCCGATGGATGAGGCCGCTCTGGAGGCGGCGGCTTTTCATCACGGGCGGATGCTGCTGGAGGAGGGAAAGTGGAAGGAGGCCCGGGAGATCTTCGAGAGGCTCCTTCAGTCGCCGGAGCCGTGCGCCCTGTGTTCCCGAGCCTACTTTTACCTGGGCCTCGTCGAGCTGCTCGAAATGACATCGCCGGCCGAGCTGGAGAAACATCGAGATTATATGCGGGCGTACACTCTAAAGTATCCCGGCGGACCCTGCCAGAGGAACGCCGAACGAATCGTCGAGATCCTGGACGCTCAGATCGAGCGGTTCCGCCGTGAGTCGGAGAAGGCGAGGCAGCTTGCTCGCAGGCTCGAAGCCCGGGAGAAAGAAATCGAAACCTTGAAGTTCCAAATCCAGGAGCTGGAAAAGATTCACGAGGAAACCGAAAGAATGCCGAAAGCTCTGGAGCTTAAGGAAAACAGGTGAGCAAGACCCATGGCGAATATCCTTGTGGTAGACGACGACGAGAACATCCTTGAAGTCATCCGCGCCCGATTGGAGGCAAACGGATACCAGGTCGAGACCTGTTCGGACCCTCTGGAGGCCTTGGCTGTGGTGCGGGAGCAGGAGTGCGATCTTGTCGTGAGCGACGTGCGGATGCCGCAGATTGACGGGATCGAGTTTCTCCGCCGGGTGCGCCAGCTCAGGCACAGGGTGCCCGTGATCCTCCTGACGGCCTACGGGACGATCCCAAGCGCGGTGGAGGCGATCAAAGAAGGAGCCTTCGATTACCTCACCAAGCCGTTCCAGGGCAAGGAGCTCCTGAAAACCGTCGAAAGAGCCCTTGGAGAGGCCGCCAAATCCCTTGCCGGCGCTCGGGCCGGGCCCGATCAAAAGCATTTCCCCGGGGTGTACGGAATCAGCCAGAGGATGCGAGACCTCTATCCTCTTCTGGAAAGGATCTGCGCAACGGACTCCACGGTGCTGATCCAGGGGGAGAGCGGGACCGGAAAGGAACTCATCGCCCAGATGATTCATTCCAACAGCTCCCGCGCCGCAGAGCGTTTTGTCGTGCTGGACTGCGGCGCCATGCCTGGCAGTTTGATCGAGAGCGAACTTTTCGGCCATGCCAAGGGTGCGTTCACCCATGCTGCGGAGACCCGCAAGGGGCTTTTCGAACTGGCCGATCGCGGCACCCTTTTTATCGACGAGATCGGAAGCCTGCCCATGGATCTCCAGCCCCGGTTGCTCCGGGCTCTCCAGGAGGGTCAGATCCGGAGGATCGGCGAAAACCAGATGCGAAGCGTTTCGGTGCGAGTCGTGGCGGCGACCAACGTGGATCTGCAGGAGCGGGTTAAGAAAGGACTCTTTCGCCTGGACCTGTATTATCGGCTTGCGGTTCTCAAGGTGGAGCTGCCGCCGTTGCGGGAGCGAAAGGAGGACATTCCGCTTCTGGCCGAGTATTTCCTGCAGAACTTCTCCAAGAAAATGAAACGGGAACCGATGCGGTTCGAACAAGGCGTGGTGGAGAGCCTGTGCAGCTACGGATGGCCGGGCAATATCCGGGAGCTTAAGAACGTGATCGAGGCCGGCGTGGTTCTGTCTCGGGGGCCGGTCCTCACGGCGCAGGACCTGCGCATGGCAGGCTTTCCCGGGGGGCCGGCCGACGCGGCCCATGGAAGGAGGCCGGGCCACGAAATCGAACTTCCGGGTTCGTTGCCTGCCTACCTGGAGAGCCTGGAAAGGAGGATGATTCTGAAGGCCCTTGAGGACAACAACTGGGTTCAGAAGGATGCGGCCGAAAAACTCGGAATCAGTCCCAGGGTCCTCTGCTACAAAATCAAGAAGCTCGAAATCAACATCCCGAAGCTGCAGCGGGAGGGGATTCTGAACGAGGCGCCGGACGAGGACGAGGGGGAAGAAGGGCCTGCGATGCTGTTCAAGGACAAGGTGGGTTCAGACTGAGGCTCCGCGCTGCCGGCGGCCAGGACCGGACGAAAAGCGAGAGGATCCCGGAGCAAGGCTCACCAGCGGATCACCGTGGCCCCCCAAGTGAAGCCTGCGCCGAACGCCACGAGAACGATATAATCCCCTTCGCGGATGGCCTGCTGGTCGAGAAGCTCGCTCAAGGCGATCGGGATGGACCCAGCCGTTGTGTTGCCGTACCGCTGGATGTTGCTGAAGAACTTTTCCTCTGGCACGCCCAGCCTCGCGGCCGAAAACTGGTTGATCCTGAGGTTCGCTTGGTGGGGCACGAAAAGAGCGACCTGATCCAGGGTGAGACCGTTTGCGCTTAGAGCCTCTTCCACCACTTCCGGGATCTTGGTAACGGCCATGCGGAAGACTTCTTTGCCCTTCATCTGGGGCCAGATGCGGCCTTCCTTGAGATTCGCCTCGGTGATGTAGGGCTTGCGGCTGATGTCCCAGATCTCGAGGCGGAGCGCATCCGCGTAACGGCCGTCTGCGTGCAGATGGGTCGAGAGAATCCCCCGTTCGGGATCTTCGGAGGGACCGACGATCACGGCTCCGGCTCCGTCTCCGAACAGCACGGCCACATCCCGGCCCTCGTTCGTGAAATTGAGAGCGCTGGAATGCACTTCGGCCCCCACGACGAGCACCCGGCGGTACATGCCGATTCTTACGAAGGCATCGGCCACCGCGAGGCTGTATAAAAACCCGGAACACTGGTTGCGGATGTCCATGCACCCGATTTCGGTCAGGCCGAGTTTCCGCTGGAGATAGCAGGCCGAGCCCGGGAAATGAAAATCCGGGCTCAGGGTCGCGAAGATGATGAAATCGATCTCCCGGGCGTCCATGTCGGCCCGGGCCAGGGCGTCTCGAGTGGCCTCCAGCGCTAGGTCGGAACAGTAGACTCCCGGCTCTGCATACCGCCTTTCCACGATGCCGGTTCTTTGTTGGATCCACTCGTCGCTCGTGTCAAAGAGTTTCATGAGGTCGAAGTTCGTGACCCGCCTTTCTGGCAGGTACCTGCCGACCGAAAGAATCCTGGCGCGTTGCATGTTCAGCCGTCCTTCGGGCCCCGGAGTTCCGTTTCAGAGCCAGCCGGCCGGGTCCGGCCCGGTTCGCTTCCTTCTATGTCTTCTTCCACAAGAATCGAAGTGCGCACGATCTGCGAAAGGGAAATCTGCTCCAGGACCGAGATGGTTTCGTCTTTTGGGGAAACGATCTGGAAGCACCTGACATGGATGCGCTGTCTGTCCTGTTTGCCGGAGGTCCCGGGCACGGTTCGCGCCGGCAAGGGAATGGGACCCTCCACCCGGGCACCGCTTTGCCGGATACGCTGGTACATCTTTGCCGCTTCTTTGTCCAGGATTCTCGGGTCCTGGGACTCAAGCTGAAGCAGGAGCTTCCCCCGCCATCGCCCTGCCTCGGCCGGCGTGACCTGCCTGCGTCTTTTTTTCTTTTCCTCGGGAGGGCGGGGGGTTGAGGGGAAGATTCTTCTCACCATGAAGACGAAGATCCCCTTCCAGAGCGAGTCAAAAGACCCATCGGCCTTCTCAGCCACCGAAGTGAGGTCATTCTAGGGGTTCGCCCGAGCCATTGCAAGGAGGCGGCCAGCAGGGACGCGGCCAGGATTGCTCCGGCCCGGAATCCGTGCTACATACAAGAGGAACCAAGGGCTCGGGAGCCCCCCTGCCTTGAAAAGGAGGAACAGCCATCGTGAGATCCCCTGCTGAAACGTTTCGGGCCCTTTTTGTCGGTTTGTTGGCCCTTTCGGCGCTGGCCGGTTGCGCGAGGAGCCGTTCTTCCTTCCAGGACATATACCGGGACGAGAACATCCAGGTTCGCCTTGTCGAGCAGAAGGACGCCTCGGGAAACACGATTCCCCGCGGGTTCGACCATCCATGGGCTGTGGACGCGGAGACTCTCCAGAGGCTGCTGGCCTCGATTCAGTACCAGAGAGGAGTTCTTGTCCAGCGCAGCAAGGTGCGGGATGTATTTCCCGCGGATGTGCGCGAGAGGCTTCTCGAGCCGTTGCGAAAGGCTTTTGAGCAGGCCGGTCCGGACCAGGCGGTGGATTTTTCCTTCCTCCGCCGGGAGACGACCCTGGCCGTTTTCCAGCGGGAATACCTCACCGACGGTGTTCTGTTCCGCAAGGAGGGCGCTTTTCATTGCGCTTTGCGCAATCTCGCCTTCGAGACCTTGGGCGGACCGGAGGCCGGCGAGAATCCGTTTACCGGCGACCCAACGGAGAATCCTCTTCGGACGGATTGGAACTTGGTGCTCAAGGAAGGTCAGAGCTTGGCTCGTTCTTCCTCTTCCGGACTTTTCGCGAAAAAGGAATTTCCCAACTGGATCGTTCTGGACCTCGTCCGGTTCGGTGCCCAAGGGGAGTCTGCCCGACCTGAAACCACGGGCGCGGCGGCGGGTGTTGGAGTTGGAGCGGCAGTTCCCGGAGCGGTTCTCGCCCCGTCCGCGGAGAGAGAGCCTTCGGCTCCTGTTGCGGCGCCGGCCCTCCAGGCGCCCTCTGCGCCTTCGTCCCAGCCGACAGCCCTGCCGCCAGAGGTCGAGGAGCGTCTGAGGTTCCTCGATGAGCTTCACCAGGAAGGCGCGTTATCCGACGAGGCGTACGCTCAAAAAAAACGGGAACTCCTGGAGCGGGGTGCCTCGGGGGAACGCCTCACCGGCCCTTAGCAGGGCCTCTGACCGCTTGCCCGCCCCATTCGAGGGGCTGCTGATCGAATCTGTAGGAGCTCCACGAGCGTTCGGCACAACCTGCACAGAGAGGAGAGACAGAGATGAGCTCAACCGAGTACAGAGCCAATGTTCGCGATCTGAAATTTGTTCTCCATGAAATGCTCAACATCGGGGAGACGGTGCTCAAGAGGGAGCGCTACAGGGAGTTCGGGGTCGACGACATCAACATGATTCTTTCCGAGGCGGCCAAATTCGCCGAAAGCGTGCTGGGGCCTGTGAACAAGGAAGGAGATCGGGAGGGATGCCGTTTCGAAAAAGGCCAGGTGAAGGTGCCCAAAGCCTTCCACGAGGCTTACCGCCAATTCCGAGAAAACGGGTGGAACGCGGTCACCGGGCCGGTGGAATACGGCGGGCAGGGACTTCCCGCGGTCGTGGGGATCGCAACGGGCGAAATGTTCACGGGAGCCTGCACATCTCTGTTGATTTACTCGGGCCTTACGAACGGGGCGGCGCGCCTCATCCAATCCTTCGGTACGGAGCAGCAAAAGGCCACGTACATGGGCAAGATGTTTACGGGTCAGTGGGCCGGGACCATGCAACTGACCGAGCCGAATGCCGGCAGCGCCGTTGGGGACACCAAGACCTCGGCCAAGAGAGCGGGCGATCACTATCTGCTGACCGGGACCAAGATTTTCATCTCCGGCGCCGAGCAGGACCTTACGGAAAACATCGTGCACGCGGTGCTGGCCCGGGTGGAAGGGGCTCCGGCGGGCGTCAAGGGGCTCAGTCTGTTCATTGTACCCAAGTACAGGGTCAACGGGGACGGTTCCCTGGGCGCTTTCAACGACGTGTCCTGCGGCGGAATCGAGGAGAAAATCGGTCTCCACGGATCCGCCACGTGTCTGGTCAACCTGGGCGAAAACAATGATTGCCACGGCTATCTCCTCGGCGAGGAGAACCAGGGCATCCAGCTTATGTTCCAGATGATGAACGAGGCGCGGATCGGTACGGGCCTGCAGGGAGTGGCCCTGGCCAGTGCCGCCTACCTCAACAGTCTGAGCTACGCCCGTGAGCGGATCCAGGGCGTGGCCATCGAAAACATGAAGGACCCCAACGCACCGAGAGTGGAGATCATCAAACATCCGGATGTACGCAGGATGCTTCTGACCCAAAAGGCCTACGTGGAGGGGATGCGGGCCCTTCTGGGTTACTGTTCTTTCCACACCGACATGGCCGAGACGGCCGAGGATCCGGAGGAGCACGATCGCCACATGCGCATCGTGGAGCTCCTCACCCCGATCTGCAAGGCCTACTGCACCGACCACGGGTTCCGCTGCTGCGAGCTGGCGATTCAGGTCATGGGGGGCTACGGGGTTACGCGGGACTATCCGGTCGAGCAGTACCTGAGGGATCTCAAGCCTGCTTCGATTTATGAAGGAACGACCGGGATCCAGGCCTTGGATCTGCTGGGACGCAAGGTCGCCATGAAGGGCGGTCTGCTGTTCATGAGCTTCGTGGAAGGGCTGAACCAGTTCATCGAGAAGCACAAGGACCACAAGATCCTCAAAGAGCAAGTGGCCCGGCTTGCCGCGGCCAAGGACAAGCTCGTCGAAGTGACCATGCACCTGGGAGGCGTGGCGATGGCTGGAGACCGAACCTACCCGGGGCTTGTGGCGGTTCCGTATCTGTACTTGTTCGGCGACGTGGTCCTGGCACACCTCCTGCTTTGGCAGGCTGTAGTTGCCCAGGACAAGCTCGATGCCCTGGGTCGGAAGGCCGACGAGGATCCCGAGGCTGCTTTCTACGCGGGGAAGGTTCTGACCGCCCGCTTCTTCGTCCACAACATCCTGCCCCAGGCGTTCAGCCGGGCGGACACGATCATGAGCGGCGACCGGAGCGCTCTCGAGATGGCGGAGGCGTCTTTCTAGGAACCGGTTTTCCCCTAGTCGGCGTCGTCGGGCAGGATTTCCCAGAGAAGCCGGCTCCCGGGCTCTGCCTGTGTCTCGAACAGCAGGGAGCCTTCCTGCTCGACCGCCGGCCAGGGAGCGCCGTTCAACAGGAATCTCCACGCCCCGGGCTTGAGGTCCCTGGGCAGCCGGACCGAGAACCGGAAGGTGCCCGTGGCAACGGCGTTGTAAACCCCTCGGTGTCTATCGGCCAGATAAGCGACTCCGATGAGCGGAGTGCGCAGGGCGAACTCAGGGAAGGGCACCGATGGACAGATGCGGATCCGCTCGCCCAATGGGTCGATGCCGGCCAGGCGGATCGCGTCGAGCAGCGGTCCGCTGTGGCGGTTCATGTTCATGACCGGGAAGTCCGTCATTGGGGTGAAGCTCCAATTGAAGGTCTCTCCCGGCCTTTCGGCGTAAAAGGCGTTGTAGGAGTCCGGGCCGCTCCAGACGCCGTACCACACGTCCGGGTATGCCTCGGCATGACGGCAGAGCGTTGTCGAGAGAAAGAAATTCCACGCCTTTGCCGGGTCGTGCTGTGACCACGCCCAGGCCAGCCAGCTGTCCACGGCAGCCCACGTGCCCCCGTTCGTGTCCGAGCCCTGCACCAAGTAGGGAGCTGGGTTCGGCGGGAACAAACACAGGGCTCCTGCAGGCGACGGGCTGACGAGCAGGTCCTGGACGTTGGCCAGGAGCGTGGTCGCCTGGTCCGGGCTCCAGAGCCCGGCCAGCAGCGCCCATGGCTGCGCGTCCAGGAAAAGCTGGTCCTCCCCAAGCCAGGTGCCGTCGCCCAGATACCCCCTTCGCATCCATTGTCCGGTCCATTCTCCGGAAAGCCTCGTGCGAAAGGCGTGCGCTCTGGCGTCGAGACGCGCCGCGGTATCCGGCAGAGCCTCCCGGAGAACGTCTGCGAGCCTCGGAAAGACAAAGCAGGCCATGGCGGTGTTGAGATTGGATTCGCCGAGGACCATGGTGAGGATCGGGTGGGGAGAAAAAGCGATCAGGACGTCGTTCCAATCGCCGCTGCCGGCCCGGATGAGCCCGTGGGGGCCTGTGCCGACCGAAGTCTCGAGGTGGTTCAGGGCCATTTCGAGATGGTCCCGCACCGGGCCGGTCCTTCCGGCCGCAAGCGGGTAGAAAGGCACCGCCTTCTGCAGGAACTCGAAGTCTCGTGTGGCGCCGAGGTATTCGGCAAGGGCCATGAGGAAGAACAAGTCGAGGTCCGTGGACTCCTCGTGCACCAAAACGCCGGTGGTGAACCCGTACCCTTGGTGGGCATAAGGGATCTCGCCGGTCGCAGCATCCTGGGAGCGCATCGTGTACTCAAGGATCTCCCTGGCCAGGTCTGGCCGGAGGTAGACGAGAGGCATGGAGAAGAGGGCGAAGTCCCGGTGGGCTCCGTTTAGACCTTGAATGTAGGCATAGGCCGACCCCTGGTTGACGATCGACCCGGAAAAGTAATCCTCCCGGAAGGCGCCGGCCGGAAGATAGTACCCGTGCCACAGGGTCTCCCGCCGGAGCCATTCGGGTTCGGGCGTCACGAAATCGATCCGGCTGCCGATCCAGGCATCCATCGTGTCCGCAAAGTTGCGGTCCGGATCCTGGCGGAGGGCTTGTATCCAGGGAAGGACCGACTCCAGGGGACCGCTTCCGAAGGCGTAGGCGGTGCGCGCCTTTTCTCCAGGGCCGAGCCGAAGGACTTTTCCCATGGCGAGGCAGGCTTGTCCGATGTCGCGCTCCCCGGGGGACAACAGACGGCAGTCCGATCCGTGGATCAGGGCGTCGGGTTTGTCGAGTCCGCCGCTGCCGAAAAAGGAACGCTGGTCCGAACAGAAAAAGTCGGGCCGGCCGTTCAAGGAGGCCAGGAAGCAGGGCTCGGGGTAATAGTCCTCGAGGGAAACCGCATCTCGCGGCGGTGCAGCCACGCCAGGTGCGAGAGAGAGGTCGATCGAGAGGATTCCGTTTTCTTCGTCCCAGGAAGAGGAGGCCAGGAAGTTTTGGTTGAAGGTCCAGCGGAGGCTTTCGAAGATCGCTCCGAGGGGCGCAGTCATGACGGGCGCGAAGAGCAGTTCGTAAAGATTGAAGTCCCAATACTCCCAGACCACGACTTCCCTGGAGGATGCGGCTTGGTTGGTGATCTCGGTCTCGGAGACCAGCAGGGGGGCGTCCCCAAAGGGTGCGTAGGTTCTTTCCCGGAGGACGATCCCACGGCGCTCGGCGTGCTTCTCGAAATACCCGAGTCCAAACAGGCGGTCGAATCCATCGAAAGTATCCGGCTCATACAGGGTGTTCCAGACCTCCCCTCCGGCCGCCACGAAACGGAAGCCTCCGGAGAAATTCATGCGTCCCGGCTCGTAGCGGTTCAGGCATTTCCCTCCTCGGCCCCAGTGCCAGAGCTGGACATAGCCGTCGTTGTGGGCCGTGGCTGTCACGGCGTCGTTGCCCAGTTGATGCCAATGGTCCCGGGAAGTCCCCCAGCTCGTGAAGTACGAGGCCCTGGGATCCAGGCGGTGGTCGATGGTGTAGCGGAACACCGGCACACCGAACGCGTCCGTCTCCCAGGTCCCGAAAGAGCCTCCGCCCGAGGGGTTGGGTCTGACAGGCAGGAACGTGTCGGAGAACAGGGCCGCGTAAGCTTGGGCGGGCGAGGTCCCGGCGGGAGAAGCGGGAACGCGGGATCCCGTGCCCTCCCCGCATGCGGAGAGGGCGAGAATCGCGGCGGACAGCACGAGGAGGGACAGGGGCCGAGAGCCTGCGCAGGGCCGTCGCAGGGTGGCCCGGCTGGGCGGATGGGGGCGAACCTGCTGCTTCGGGGTCACTTTTCTGTGATCGTTTCTTCGACTTTCATTCCGAAGTGCCTGCCGGCTTCCTGAATATGCGCCAGGACTTCGGCCCCCTTTTTGAGGCGGGCGATCGAAACGGGCCGCCCGTCCGGCTGGGTCAGGCGGATGGTTTCGGCGTTCTGAAGGATCAGGCCCGCTTCGGACTCTCCGGCCCGGGCGGTCACGAGGACGAGGGGCCTGCGCTCGATTTTGGCCCTTCCCACGTAGGCAATCTGCGCGTGACCGCGAGCGTTCACGACAAGGACCTCGTCTCCGGCTTTGAGGTCCGCAAGGTACAGCGTCCGGCCGCCCGGGGCCTGAACGTACGCATGCACGGCTCCCGCGTTCACCCGAAAGGGCCGCGTGGCGCAATAGGGCGTCTCGACGTTTTCCGCGTGCACGAGAAGCATGCCGGAAGAGGCATTGCCCACGAGCATGCCCTCGCCGAGTTTCATCTGCGTGCACGTGTCGATGCAGACTCTGTCGCCCATGCCCAGGGGGCGGATCTCCTGGATCCTGGCTCGCACGAGGCTGAAACGCTCCTGTCCCTCCCGAAGGAGGCGAGCGGCCTTTCGGATCTCGGCCGGATCCTCGGTGCAAAGCAGGACTCCCTCGGTTCCTTTCTCCATGACCTCCAGGGCCAGTTTGGCCTCCTGCGCCGAGGAGACGGCCGCGATGATGTTCTTGCGCGCCGAAACCAGGTTTTCCAGTGGAATCACTTTCCAGTCCTCGGTGCGCACGACCAGAGGCCGATCCGAAGGAAAGGCCAGGGCCTTTTGTTCGTCCTTCTTGCTGCGAATCGAAACCTCGAACAGATCCTGACCCGGCCGCAGGTCCCCGTCCGGGCCGATGGTCGTCACGATGCCAAGAGCCTTGGCCGAGCCGCTCTTCCCTTTTGGAAGTTTGAGCGCCTCGGCTCCGGCTTCAAGCGCGGCCGTGACGAGGTCCTTGTTCCAGCGCTTCAGTTCCACCCAGAGACGCTTCGCCATGTCAGCCTCTCCCGGCCCTGAGGAAGGCGAGCGCTTCCTGGGCGGTCTTGCCCTCGTGCACGATCATGCAGGCGGCTCGCACGAATTTCTCCGGGTTCTCGTGCTGGAAGGCGTTGCGGCCCATGCTGAGGCCCGCGCCGCCGGCCCGGACGACCTGCTCAATCATGTGGAGCGTTTCCTCCTCGCCCTGTTTGGAGCCGCCGGCAATCACGACCGGGATGGGGGCTCCCTCCACAACCTCCCGAAACGTCTCCACGCTGCCCGTGTAGGGGACCTTCACGATGTCCGCCCCAAGCTCGGCCGCGAGGCGGGCCGCCATTTTGACGGCGTTGGGATCTTTTTCGCTTGGCACTTTCTTGCCCCTGGGATAGACCATGGCCAGCAGAGGCATGCCCCAGACGTAACACTCCTCGGCCACCATGCCGAAATCCCGCAGCATCTCGGGCTCGTCTTCCGCCCCCAAGTTGATGTGGATCGAAACAGCGTCCGCGCCGAGCTGGATGGCCCGCTCCACGCTGCAGACCAGGACCTTGTGGTTGGGATCCGGTCCCAGCGAGGTGCTGCCGGACAGATGGATAATGAGGCCGATGTCCTTTCCGTAGCGCCGGTGCCCCGCCCGGACCATGCCGCTGTGCTCGACGATGGCGTTTGCGCCTCCCTCGGCGACCTTGTTGATGGTTTCGTCGAGGCGGATGAGGCCAGGGATGGGTCCGCTCGTGACTCCGTGGTCCATGGGCACGATCACGGTCCTGCCCGTGTTGCGATTCATGATCCGTTCCATGCGGATGAGCTTTCCGGGATTCATGGCGCGATTCCTTCTTTGTCGATTGCCCTTGAGGGAAGAAACAGGCAGAGGCACGGCCGATCCCCTGCCGAGAACGGAATAATACACCACAATCAGGGCTCTTTTACAAGAGTCCCTGTCGTGAATTCCTCGCAACGCTTGCCTGAGCGGCCGTGGCTCGACCGTGCCACGGTCAGGACAGAGGGATGGTTTCTCCCCTGCCCAGCCTCTCCGGCGCCTTTTCGTATTCCTTCCAGGCTCGTTCCACGATCTTCTGGAGCTCCTTGACCCGGCTCTCGGGCGCTGGATGGGTGGAGAGAAAAGCAGGAGGCCGGGGGCCCCCCTCCTTCGCGAAACGCTGCCAGAGCAGGACGGCTTCGTGCGGATCGTAGCCCGCCTTGGCCATGTAAACGGTACCGATCTCGTCCGCCTCGGCCTCGTGGAGGCGGGAATAGGGCAGGAGCACGCCCACGCTGGCTCCTACGCCCATGGCGGCCAGAATGAGACCCCTGTGCTGATTGTTCTGCAAGGACAGATCCGCCACTGTGAGCCCCAGGTTTACGAGAAGGGCCTGGCTCATCCGCTCTCCGGCGTGACGGGCCACGGCGTGGGCCACTTCGTGCCCGAGGATGGCGGCCAAACCCGCCTCTGTCTGCGCAAGGGGCAGGATGCCGGTATAGACGGCCACCTTGCCTCCCGGCAGGCAGAAGGCATTCTTCTCGTCCGAGACGATGACCTTGAACTCCCAGGGAAGGCGAGGCATGTCCGAGACCCGGGCGATCCTTTCCCCCACTTTTCTCACCAGCCGGTTCCAGTCCGGGTTGTCCGAGATCTTGGACTGCGAAAGGACTTCCCGGTACGCCTGCAGGCCCAGGGCCATCTCCTGGTCGAGGGAGATGAGCATCAAGGCTTTTCTCTGGGTCATGGGCGTCGTCACGCAACCAGCCAGAAGGCAAAGTGCGGCCAGGAAGGATACAAAGGCCCGGAAGGAACCCTTTCTTTTCGTCATGGGGATCGACCCTCGCAAACGAGCAGGATGGCAGTGTCGAAAACGCAGGTCTCGCCCTGGGGCGGCCGCCTTTCGTCCTTCTTCTTATTGAACCTCTGCCCCCATCATCTGTCAAAGGGGGCCCTTCGTCCGCGGCGGAGAAATTTGGGCCGGAACAAGACGATTAGGGAGGGGACCACCGTGACCGCTGCCAGAGAGGAGGTGACCATGCTGGAGGCCACGAACCCTCCAAGCTGCCGGTGGTACACGAGTGGGGAGACCACCAAAATCAGGCAGCCGGAGGCGATGGCCGAAGCGACGAAAAAAATTGCCTTGCCGGACGTGAGCATGGTTTCCATTGTGGCGGCGCGCACGTCGCCGAACCGCCCGTATTCTTCCCGGAAGCGGAAAATAAAGTAGATCGAATAGTCCGCTCCGATGCTGACCGTAAGGGACGTGATGGAGGCCGTAGCCAGGTTGAGCCACGTTCCGGTCGCGCCCATCACGCCCAGGTTCACGAGAGCCGCCAAGGTCGAGGGCAGAAGAACCAGCAACCCCCCGACGAAGGAGCGGAGGACGATCGAGGAAACGAGAAAAATGATCGTGGCGATCACGGCGGCGTTGCGGATTTTTTCCCGCAGGACCACGTCGTTGACGGTCTTGCTCACCGCGAGCGCCCCTCCGGCCACGCCGACCCGGACGCCGGCCGGGAAATGCTCCTCGGCATAACGGGAGGCCCTTTCGAAGATCTCTTGGCAGAATTTCGCCCGGTCGGTCACGGCGAAAGCCCGGATCACCGCCCGCCGATGTTCGCTGTCCACGAGCGCCTCAAAATCGTCCGGGTCTCCGGTGTAGAGCAGGAAGTACTGCGCGACCAGCTCGCGGGATTCAGGGACCCTTCGGAAGCTCTCGTCCCCGTCGTGGAATGCGACGTTCATCTGTTTGATGGTATCCACGATGGAACTCGTCCGGCCCACACCGGGGATGGATTCCAGGAAGCGCTGCATCCCGTCCATGGCCTTGAGGAGGGCGGGCTCGTAAAGTGCGTCGGGCTCCTGTCCCTCGATCAAGATGTTGAGGGTGATTGTCCCCCCGAAAAGCACGTTGAGCGCCTCGTGGTCCTGCAAGCTTCGAGAGCTTCTCGGGAGAGCTTCGCGGAAGGAATTCTCCACTTCGATCCTGGAAGCGCAGAGAACGCTCGCCACGACGACCGTGACCGCTACGCCGAGGACCGCCCGGGGTCTGCTCCGAACGACCCGGGCCAGTCGCTCGAGGGATCGTTCCAGGAGCCCGCCGTGCTTCTCGGCAGCCACTTCCTGGATCTTGGGAGCCGGAAGCAGGGTCCGGCACGCGGGGATGAAGCTCATCTCGATCAGGAGAGCGCTCAAAATGCCCGAGGCGGACAGAAACCCGAAGACCTGAATGCTTCGGATCGGGAAAAGCGTCAGAGTGAGCAGACCGGCCGCCGCGATGGATCCCGCAGTGATCATGACCTTGCCGACCCGCACCGTGCTTTCCACGACCGCGGCCCGGTTGTCGCCGAGCCGGCGGAATTCTTCGTAGTACCGCTTGAGGATCTGGACCGCGTGGCCGGCAGCCACGGCCAGGATGAGAAACGGGCTCAGGGCGTTCCATCCGTCCAGAGGGGCGCCGAGATGGCCGAACAGGCCCATCCCCCAGGCCACGCTGAGCAGGGCCGTCACAAGAGGAAGAAGCATGGCCTGGAAGGTTCGAAAGGCCTCGTAATGGACCAGGCCGATCACGAGCACCGCAAGGGGGAACAACTTGAGCATGTAGACGGTGTACCCGTCCATGGTCGCCACGAAGAAGGGAAGACCCGCCGCGTGGATCCGGACGCGATCGTCCTGGAAGGGCTCCAGGGCCTCGTAGATCCTGCGGCTGAGCACGGTGTTGCGAAGATCCGGGCTGGCTCCCTGTTCGTCGATGTCGGCTGCGATGGCAGCGGCTTTGCCGCCGGGCGCGATGAGGTGCCCGACGAGAAGCTTCTGGGCGAGCAGACGTTCGCGCAGCCGGGCCGCCTCTTCTTCGGTCTCGGGCAGGGTCTCGATCACGGGCCGGACCACGATTTCGTCTGGTCCGCCTGCTTCGATGGTCTTCACCTTAGGCGCAGTGATGCTCAAGACCTTGCGCGGATCGATGCCGGGAAGGGCGCGGACGGCCTCGGTCATGTCCCGAAGTCTCCGCAGGAACCAGGGCTGGAAGATATCGCCTTCGGTGGGAGCGACTCCGATCAGGGTGTACTTGCCGCCTCCGAAAAGGCTCAGGATCTCGTCGTCGAGTTGCACGATGGGGTCGTCGGCCGGCAGCTCGGCTTTGCGCTCGTTTTCGATGTGGACGCCGGGGATGCTCGCGACCAGGAGGGCCGTTACGGCCAGATGGAACGCGATCACCCGCCGCGGGTGCAGAGTGATCCAGTCGACAACCGCTCTCAGGATTCGATCAAACACGTTGCAAGTATTCGGGAACCCTTCCCGAAGCGTGTAGGATGGATAGGTTTTCGGGCCTTTCCGGGATCTTTCGAGAACGGCCAGAGGAGGAGACTTGAATTTCAACAGGGCCACCTCTTCCGCCGGGCGGCCTCGATTGAACTGAAACCTACCACGGTCTCCTCTTACGGTCAACAGCCCGGGGCTCCCTGAGACAAGCAGAATCGGCTCGTTTCGCTGCCCTCCGAGGCCGTTGCGCTTGGCTTGCTGCAAGAGGAAACCGATCCCGGCAGGTCCATCCCATGATTGACAACGGCGGTTGAGGTGCGAGATGTTGGACGGCGTTGAAAAGGCGCCTTCTCTGGAAAGAAGGAAATTTGGCTTAGGCCGTTGGACGCGCACGGGAGGACGAAACATGTTTCGGACGCGAGTGACCGAGATGCTGGGGATCGAGCACCCGATCGTGGGCGGATGCATGATGCATCTGTCCACGCCGGAGTTCGTGGCGGCTGTCTCTGAAGCCGGATGCCTTGGGCTTTTGGCCTCGGCCATGTGGAAGACCCGGGAGGAATTCCGAGACGCGGTCCAAAAGGTCAAGAGCCTCACGAAGAAGCCCTTCGGGGTGAACCTGAACCTGTTCCCGGCCATGCGGCCCATCGACAATGCGGACTACCTGGAGGTGCTTCTGGACGAAGGGGTGCGGATCATCGAAACCTCTGGGCACAAGGCGCCTGAGGATCTTGCCGGGAGGTTCCGGGAGGCGGGGGTGACCTGGATTCACAAATGCGTAGGGGTACGGTACGCGAAGAAGGCCGTCTCCCTGGGGGCGGACATCGTCACCGTGGTGGGATACGAGAACGGCGGGGCCACCGGCGTTTTGGACATTGGCACGTTCGTGCTGATCCCGGCGGTGGTACAGGCCGTGAACGTGCCTGTGATCGGCGGCGGTGGCGTGGTCAACGGCCGGGGCCTGGTTGCGGCTCTGGCCCTTGGCGCCCAGGGTGTGATCATGGGGACGCGACTTCTGTTGAGCGAAGAGTGCCCGATCCATCCGCGACTGAAGCAGGCTCTGGCAAATGCCTCGGAAACGGACACGGTGCTCATCATGCGCAGCCTCGGCAACACGCACCGGGTTTGGAAGAACGAGGCTTCGGAAAAAGTTCTCAAGCTGGAAACGGACCAGGCTTCCCTGCAGGAGATCATCGACGTGGCCGCCGGAACAAAGGCCCGAAGGATGTTCGAGCTCGGCAACCTCGACGAAGGCGTGCTTTCCTGCGGCCAGGGGGTGGGCCTTGTGCGGGAGGTTAAGCCGGTCCGGGAGATCGTACGGGACATCCTGGAAGAAGCCCGAGCCGTGGCGGCCCGTCTGGCGGCGTGAAGGGGCGGGCAGAACGTGCTCGGTCTCCCATTGCCCTTGACAGGTTCCGAGGACTGTGATAGCTGATACCTCTAATAGAGTGTACTCTATTCAGAGAGCCTGTTCTGGGGACTCCCGAGGCTCGACCCCTCATCGGTCGAGCGCGAGGTCGAGGCCGTGAGCCTTCGAGAAGCCATCCTGGGCCTTTTGTGCGACGGGCCCATGACCGGATACGAAATCAAGCAGTTCTTCCGGAACGTGATCCGGAATTTCTGGAGCGTGAGCGACGGACAGCTCTATCCCACCTTGAAGAAGATGCACGCCGAGGACCTCATCACCCTTCGGGTGGTGCGGCAGGACACGACAGCCAACAAGCACGTCTACAGCATCAGCGAAAAAGGCCGTAGGCTCTTCGAGCGGTGGATACGGGAACCGGTGACGAAGTTCGAGGAGCTCAAGGAGCCTTTTGTCTTGAAGGTGTTTTTCTTCCACAGGCTTTCCCGGGAAGAGATTCTGCGGCACCTGCGCTCCCAGCTCGAGCTCCACGAGAGGATCCTGGAGGAGTTCCGAAACATCCGGGAAACATACGAGAGTCGCATCACCTCCTTTCAGCGGCTCATCGGAGATATGGGCGTCCTTTACGTGGAGGTGCGGATGATCTGGCTCAACCGGATGATCGAGTTGGTCCGCAAAGGCCTGATCGAGAAGGAGGGCGCCTTGTATTCAGAGGAGATGGTCGAGATCGGAAAGAAGTTCCTGGAGGAGATGTTCTCCGAAGCGCCCAGCCGCGAGTTCCGGGCATGGCTGTCCAAGGCCCGGGCCAGCCTTGCGGCGAAGGGCCGCCTGGGGCGTCCTTCCCGGGGGCGTCGGGCCAGGGCTGCGGCCGGAGCGCAGGGCTGAATCCATCGGGCGCCGACGGGGGCAGGAAGAACGGAAGGGGACAGGCGGGCGTTTCTTGAGCCGGCAGAAGCCGGCCGGGGAGAGAGGCATCATGGAGCTGGTTGTCGATTCGCTGAAGTGCACGGGCTGCAGGATCTGCGAGTACGCTTGCAACTATCACCACGACATGGACTGCTCGGCCATCGGCGCGAGCCTGATGTTGCACCGGGCCGAAAAGAAGAACTATTTCGGGATGATGGTCAAGCGGGAGCGAAACCTCTTGCTGGCTAGGCCCGAGGGGCCCGAGGTCGTTGCACCCGGTTCCCAGGTGGAAGGGGCAGGGGCCAGCAGCAAGCCGATCCTGATGCGAGCTCCCTGCGATTTGTGCGAGGGCGAAGAAGAACCGTTCTGCGTGAAGGCCTGCCCGACGGGTTGTTTGTCCATGAAGGAATAGCAAGAAGAGGCAGGAGGCGAGAAGGAGAGCCGCTGATGGAACGCGGATGCGTGTACATGGGGAAAATTCTTGTCGTGGATCTCCAGGAGGGCCGTTGCCAGGAAGAGGATCTTTCCGAGGAGCAAATCGAGGAGCATGTGGGCGGCGTGGCGCTGAATTTGGCCCTGTACGAGCGGTTCCGAGAACGGGATCCTGTGATCGTGGGCACGGGTCTGCTCACCGGGACCTTTGCTCCGGCGAGTTGCGCCGGCGTGGTCACGGCCAGAAGTCCTGTCACGGGCGGGATCTGCCACGTGCCGCTCCTGTGGCAAACGGCGGTCGAGCTGAAATACAGCGGATACGACTTTGTCGTCCTTCTCGGCGAGTCGGCCCGGCCTGTTCGGCTCTGGCTTCACGATAGCCTGGCCGAACTGGCCGATGCAGGCGACGTTTGGGGAAAGGACGTCTGGGAGACCACAGACAAGCTCAGGTTCGAGCACGGCGACGACTACGTCCAGGTGCTGGGAATTGGCCCGGCCGGAGAGCGGCAGAGTCTGCTCGGGCAACTGTCCGAGAATTACTGGGGGAGCCGCGATCTTTACGGTCTCGGCGCTCTCTGGGGCAAGAAAAAGCTCAAGGCCTTGGCGGCGCGCGGTCTCGGCAGCCTGGAGGTCGCGGAGGGGTTCTTTGATGCCTGCGTGGCGCTCAAGGACGAAATCGCTTCCGGCCGGATCCGAGGGTCCCAGGGCTTGGTTCCGATCTTGCGCCATCTGGGAGCCGATGCCGGAGGTTTGAACACGCTGGAAGCCCGGGCGCATCGGAACGTGGCTTCCTTTAACTGTCCCTATCCCTACAACACGTTCTTGATGATCGACGAAGATGCCTCCCTTCTGAAAGAGAGCGCGAAGGCGGAGCCCGGTTTGCTTCTGACCGATCCGGCGGGCGTGGCTTCTCTGCTCTTCCTTGGGGACGGGATGGCCCAGGTTCTGCGAAGGATCAACCGCTACGGTCTGGAGCCATCTGCCTGCGGGGTGTTGCTTGCAGCCCGGGGAGCAGGCAGCGCCGCCCAGGCCGAGGGGGCCCTTGCGGATTTCGTCCGCGAGGGATGCTCCCTGGAAGGAGAAGGCGCTCGCCATGTGCGGGGGGTGGCTCCCTGGCCTCTTTCGGACAGCCCGGAGAGTCGGCTCGTCCAGGCAGTGTCGCTTTTCAGTCACGCTCTGCCGCCGCAGCCCGCCCTGGGATCTTTTGAGGATTTCTCCGTGCCAGAAAGTCCGCAGGAACGGGCCCGCTGGTGGCTGGAGCGGCAAGCGGTGTCACTCGTTTTGGGGGTGTGTCCCCTGTCGGCTCTTCTTTCTCCGGAATTGAGCCTCGAAAGAATGGCGGATCTGGCCTCAAAGGCCTGCCAGTGGGAGGATCTCACGCCCGAGATGCTTCGAAACAAGGCCTGGGAAGTGATCGGCAGGAGCGCGTCCCTGGCCGGGACGTCGGGGAAGTTGCCCGCGTCCTGGGCCGGTCCTGAGTTCGAAGCGTCCCTTCAAGGCCTCTTGCAGGCGCCCTGAGACCGTCGGCGGGCCGGTCGGAGCGGGGGATTGCTTGAACCGGTTTGGAGACAGGCGAGTGGAATCATGGAGGAACGAGTCCGCCGGTTGCGCTTCGGGATCTACGTCGGCGAAGGGGCTTCCCATTCCTGGACCTGGTTCGTCGATCTGCTCGAGCGCTACGCTTACCATCGCCTCCGGTTCCTGAGGGCCGAGGATTTTGCCGACGTGCTGCCCTCTCTGGATGTTCTTGTCCTATCCGGCGGCGACACCTTCGCCGTTGCGCGGGCCCTCGGCTCCAGCGGCGCGGAGGCTCTTTCCGCCTTTTTGGAGCGAGGCGGTCTGTACATCGGCTCCTGCGCCGGCGCATACCTCCCCTTGCACTCTTCCAAGGAGCCTCTCAAGGCCTTCAATTTCGTGCGCGCCAAAATCAACAACCTGACGCGGGACCTCCCTCCGGCTCGGGATCTCCCCCTCAAGTTCTCCACGCCCTATGGATGTTCCTACGTGATCCATCCGGTCCGCGAGGAAGTTCGCGTCCGAATGGCCGAGGAGTTCCCCGAATGGGGGGGGCGGGAACTGGGTGTCCCCTTGTACGGCGGGCCGCCTCTGGTGCTGTCCGAGGAGATCACGCCAGCGGCCTTCTACAGCGGATTCACCCAAAGGACCCGGTTTCTCGCAGACCTCGAGATCGCCGAGGGGGTGTACCTCGGAAAGGTGGCTGCCTGTGAAAGGACCATCGGCGCCGGCAGGATGATCCTCCTCGGCCCTCACTTCGAGCATCCCGGCTTCCCAGAGGGGAACGCGGTCGTGGATGCATGGATCCGGTGGCACCTCGCGCGATCGCTTTGGGACAGCCCCTGCTCGGCCCCGGGGGCGTCGCGGCCGCCTGCCTTGAGCCAGAAAACTCTCGAAGCCCTCAAGCTCGAAGTGAGCAATATGAGGATCCGGGCCTGGGCTCTGGCCCGGGAGAGCGTGTACTGGAAGATCGGGGCCAAGATCTATGAAGCCGAAAAAATCCACCCCTTCGTGGACGCGGTCTGGTCGAGGCTCGCGTCCATGAAAGCTCGCGGGGAGGAGCAAGAAGAACCGGACGCCGGACCGGCCCTGCTCGAAGCTGCAAGGCGTTGTCATGCGATCATGAGGGATCTCTCCGGCCGGCTGCGCGAGGGCTTGGACACGCAGGACCTTGCCGAGCTTTTGTTCCGGCACTTGAAAGACTTTACGGCCGACTTCCTAGAAGCCTATTTCCAGAACGTTGCGCGCCCGGCCTCTGCACGGGAGATCCGACACGCGGGGGGCGTTTGTGGAAGGGCCTGAATCGATGGTCTTCAGAATGGGCGGGGCCAAGGCGGAAGCATCGAGTGCGACCTCAGGTCGCCCCAAGACAGTTCGTTGGGGGATGTATGTCGATCTCGCCCGCTGCATCGGGTGCCAGAGCTGCGCCGTGGCGTGCAAGGCCGAGAACGATGTGCCTCTGGGCGTATTTCGCACCTGGGTCAAGGTGGTGGAGACAGGACGGTTTCCGAACGTGAAGCGCGGGTACCTGCCCGTCAATTGCAACCAGTGCGAGAAGCCGGTCTGCGTGGCGGTTTGCCCCGTGAAAGCGACCTACCAGCGGGAGGACGGGATCGTGCTGGTGGACCCGCACCGCTGCATCGGTTGTCAGTACTGCAAGGCGGCCTGCCCGTACGAGGTGCGACACTTGGATCCGCTCCGGAAGATCATCTCGAAGTGCTATCTGTGCCACCACCGACTGGACGCCGGGCTTCCTCCGGCTTGCGTGGAAGCGTGCCCGACCGGCGCGCGGCGCGTCGGAAACCTGCTGGACCCGAGGGACCCGGTGTCGGAATGCCTGGGGCGGCAAGCGGTGCAGGTGCTTCTGCCCGAGCACGGCACGGAGCCGCAGGTCTACTACGCGGGCCTGGACGAGGCGTGGGTGCGGGCAAGGGGAAGGAGACAACCGTGACGGCCGCACTCGTCTGGGATGTGCCACACCGGGAATCCTTCGGCGTCCTGATCGCGCTGTACATTTTTTTCACGGGCCTGAGCGCGGGATCGTTTTTTGTGTCCACCCTTTCCTATGGGTTCGGCCTGCGGCTGTACCGGACGTTGGCCCGCCCTGCGATCGTCACGGCCACGCTCATGCTGGTCGTGGCGCCTCTGTTTCTCCTCGTTCACGTGGGTCGGCCGCTGCGGGCTTGGCATCTGTTCGCCTTCCTCAACCCGGGCTCTCCGATCACTTGGGGGTCCTTCTTGCTCACCACGTACCCGCTTTTCTGCGTGGTCTACGGCGCCTGCGTGTTTCTCGGCAGAGACCGGGCGGCTGGAATCTGGGGGCTCGCCGGGATTCCCTTCGCGGTGGCTGTGCATGGGTACACGGGGTTCATCCTTTCTTTTTGCGCGAGCCGTCCGCTGTGGCACACGTCGATGGTTCCGCTGCTGTTCCTGGTTTCGGCCGTGGTTTCGGGTACGGCGCTCATGATCTTGGTGTTTGCGGCGGTCCGGGCTCTCCAGGGAAAGCGGATTGACGCTGCTTCGGAGGCTGGCGGGCTCGTCCTGTCACTGGGGCGGCTGTTGGGCTGGGTTCTGCTCGTCGACCTGGTGCTCACGGCTGCAGAGTTGCTCGTGGGTTCGGTCTCGGGCTTGGAGAGCCGTTGGGCGGTGGGCGAATTGCTCCGGGGGGAGCTGGCCCTTCGGTTCGTGGGGGTTGAGTTGGTGTTGGGCAAGGTCTTGCCCCTTGCGCTTCTTCTTTCAGGGCGGCTGCGGCGGGTGTGGACCGTTCTGGCTGCGAGCGCGCTCATTGTTTTGGGCATTCTTTTCATGCGTCTGGACTTGGTGGCCGTGGGCGAACTTCGACCCCTTGTATGAAGGGATTCGGGTGAGGATGCTTTTGGACGGCTCCCTTACACGTCGAGGATTTCTCAAGGCCGGCTTTGCCGGCGTGTCGACTTTGGTCCTGACCCCCTTCGGGCTGAAGCCGCTCGCAGAGTCCGTTGAACCCGCGGCGCACGTAAGTCTCTTTACGGGCAGGAGGCACAAGGGGATTCCGACTCTCTGCGGCTTGTGCCAGGCCGCTTGCGGTCTTGCCGCGTTCGTGGAAGAAGGCAGGCTTGTGAACGTAAGCGGCAATCCGGGACATCCTTTCAACCGTGGTGCCTTGTGCGCCATGGGAGCGGCGGCGCTGAATCTGACCTCGATGGGGGGCCGGATTCTCAAGCCCTTGAGAAGGAAAGGGGCCAGAGGAGAGGGCCGCTGGGAAGAGATCGGCTTTGAGGAGGCGTTGCGGGAGCTTGAAGATCGAGTGGGGACACTCCTCTCTGCGGGGGACGGACGAAAACTGGCCCTTGCGGGTCCCTCTTGGCAACGCACTTTGCTCGTGGAGCGATTTCTGCAGGTCTTTGGGCGCGGCCTCTTCGTCGATTCAGAGGGCTGGGATCGTCCTGTCGAAGCGGGCATCGGGCAATGTCTCGGAGCAAGTGGTGCCACGCCTGTGGCGGACTTGGCCGGGGCAACCTTTGTGCTGAATTTTGGAGCCGATCCTCTCGGCAGTTCCAGGGGACTTGTAGGGGAGGGCGGCGCGTGGACCGAGGCCGGAGCGCGGGGGTGCCGGCGCGTGACGGTGGACCCGAGGCTTTCGGCAACGGCCGCGCGGAGCGACAGGTGGGTGCCTTTGCGCCCGGGCACCGAGGGATTCTTGGCACTGGCCTTGGCCAGGGAACTCTTGACCGTGGGCGGTGTGGATCGGGAATTCCTCGAAAAACGGACCGACCTGAGCCTTGAGAGGCTGGCGTGGCTGCTGGCCCCCTGGACCTGCGAAAAAGTGGAGTCCTCCACAGGAGTCGCGGCTCGCGACGTTCGATGGATGGCCGAGACGTTCGCCGCTGCAGAGCGACCCGTCGCAATGTTCGGACGAGGCATTACGGGAGGAGCCCACGGATTGGAATCCGCCCTTTCGGTTCTCTTGCTGAATTTTCTTGCGGGGAATCTCGATCGGAGGGGAGGCCTTTGGGTTCCGGGACGAATCTCATGGCAGGAGCCTGGCCCTGCGGTTCGGGCCGATAGCGGCGGCGAGCCCGTCCTGCAGGGGGCTCTTGCACCAGCCGTGGAGAGCGGACGTTTGCGGGTGGGCTTGCTCCTGAGCTCTTGCTGCGACCCTGCCTCCCTGGACCCAGAGCCAAAGCGGACCGCGGCGGTGCTTTCGAGTCTGGAAGCGGTCCCATTTCATGTGGCTCTGGCTTCGACATGGTCCAATACCGCGCGTCTTGCCGACCTTGTCCTGCCTGCCGCGACCTTTCTCGAAGCTTGGGGGCTCGTGGCCCGTTGCGATATCGAGCCGGATGTCGCCGTTTTGAGCCTCAGACAGCCCGTGCTGGAGCCGCCCGAGGGCGTCCGCTCCCTGGACGAACTCTTGCTCGATCTCGCTCGAAATTCGGGTGGAACCCTGAAGGATGCTTTTCCTTTTCGGGACGTGGGAACCTACTATCGGGCCGCCTTCGAGAGCACCGTGAGACAAGGCCCGGAGAACGAATGGGACCGATTTCGGGAGCGGGGCTTTGTCCTTGTTCCAGTGGGGCGGCCCGGCAAGGAAGACCGGTATCGAATCGCTCCCATGATGGAATCCTCTATTTCGAGGCTTTCCGAGCGTTTCGTCCGGGCGCAGGTGCGACCAGAGGGGTCTGCGAAGACCCTGATCCTTTTTTCTTCGCCGGTCCGAGGGGAGGGGCGGTTCCCTTCGAAGTGGGTTGCCGAGATCGACCATGACGATCCTGTCTGGATGCATCCCGAGGCGGCAGGGCGGTTGGGCTTGGAGGAGGGAGACCGAGTGGAGGTGAAGGGGCCTGTGGGAAGCCTCGTCACGCGGGTGAGGCTCACGGAGGGGATTCACCCCGAGGCTGTGGCCATGTCCTCTCTGCCGGCCATCCCGTGCGGCGAGAAAGAGTGTTTCGTCCGGTCTGATCCGGACCGCGGACTTGTCTGGTGGAAGCAGGAAGGTCCTGGGGATTCAGCGCGTTCCCTAGTGCCGTGGCCATCGGATCCGACTCGGGAAGCCCCTGGCTGGAGGGAGACTCTGGTCAGGATCGAGCGCCTCTAGGGGGGAGAGGGCAGGGAGCAAGAAGGGGGAAAGGACGTTGCTGGGAGTGGCTGGAGGTTCCTGCGCTTCTCCGTGGACCGGGTGCAGCAGGGAGTGCGTGTCCATATGAAGGAACAAGGGGTTGGCTGTTCGCCTGAAGCGCCTGATGCAGGGCTGAGCAGGCGGAGTCGATATTTGGTTTTCTGGGTTTTTCTGGCCGCTGTGTTGTTCGGCGGGAATGCGCTCTACGGGCTAACGGCTTTTACACGCGGGAACCGAGGCCAATGTCTGAGCTGCCACCGGTTTTCCGGAACGGCTCTCCTGTGGGAGATATCGGAGAGGCACAGTCCGGGGCTTGCTTGTTTCCAGTGTCACGGCGCTCTTCCCGGCCAGGAGGCGCGGTGCGGCTCCTTTTCTGCCAAGCCGGAGGTGGTGAACCCGAACTGCATGGGTTGCCATCCCGGCATTCTGGCCGGAACAGCTCTTGGCAAGGAGGCGGAGGTTCGGCTGGTGCAGGCCGACGAGGGCGGCAAGGTGTACCGATGGAAGCTCGAAGACCTCATGTACCGGTGGCACTTGGAAAAGAGGATTTGCCTTTGCACGGACTGCCACCGGAACGTGGCGCATGAAAAGGCGTCCGGAGCCGCGGCGCCCCACAGGCCCAAGCTTGCCTACTGCGGGGAGTGCCACTATCACGCGGCCAAGGACGACTTCGTGAACGTTCAGCCCCTGCCCGCCATCGAGGTGCGACAGATTCCTCGGGCGCCCCGTTGAGCGCGCCGCGGAAAGGCGGAGACCATGGGAAGGATCGGTGTCTGGATGGCTTGGATGGCCGCTGTTGCGGCAGCGCTTGGGTGGGCCTTGGGTTCGCCCGAGGAGGCGTTCCCTATGGCGGGAGCGGCCGCCGCAGAGCAGATCCTGCCAGAGGGAGCGCCCCCGGCCGCATCGGCTGCTTCGACGTCCTCGGCTTTGTATGACCTTTCTCCCCGTTCCTTTCATGCCCGCAAAGGGGAGGATCTGGTGCGCAGCACCGGCAAAGAGTGCCGGGACTGTCACGCCCGCCGCCTATACCCCCAAGGAGACTTTTTCGGTTGGGAAGCGTCCAAGAAGTGGCGTCTCCACTGGGCGATGTTTTCGATCGCGGCCTTCGTGGGCCTGAGCGGCCTTTTCGCTTCTTTCTCGATTTGGAGCCTGGGACGGGGCCCATCGACCCACCACCCGATCAGGTGGTCGGTGGTGGGCCGTGCTCTGGTTTCGGAGGTGCTGCTCGGCCGTCGGATCTGGCGGCAGAGCCGCCTGCGGTGGACTGTGTTCCTTTTCGTTTCCATGGGGTTCGTGGCTCTGGCGGCTGTCTTCGCTGTGATGGTGGCAACGAGGTACGTTGGGCAGAGCGAGTTCTTTCTTTCCGGCCCTGGAGGGCTCGTGCTGGACTTTCTGGCCGATTTGTTTGGCTTGGCGATTTTGGCGGGGTGTCTGTTGGCTCTCCTCAGGAGAGGGCTCGGCAGGCAGGCCCATCTCCGGACCGAGGCAGAGGATGTCTGGATCCTGCTTCTGCTTCTGGCCATTGTCGTAAGCGGTTTCTTTCTCGAAGCGGTCCGGCTGTCCGTGGTCGCTCCCTGCGGCCGGTCAGCCGCTTCTTTCGTTGGCTTTGCGGCGGCGCAGGCGCTCAAAGGCTGGGATGTCCCCTGGGTTGCGATCCGGTTCTATGTGTGGATCGTCCATGCGGCTCTGGTGTTTGCGTTTCTTGCGTACGTTCCGTTCAGCAAGCTTTTTCACGTGATCGCCTGCCCGATCACGATCCTGGCGACAGCCTCGGAAGGGAGTTACCGAAAGCGCCAGTAAAAGGCGGGGCGGGTGGGAAGGCTTGAGACGCGAGGCGCCGACCACCCCGCGGTGAGCCGGTCATTGAGACGAAGTCGATCCCCAGGGCCCGGGTGCTGCGAAGGAGGAGCTCGGGATTCGGTCCCGCCGGCCGACATGGAGGAGGAGATTCGGTTGACCTTGCCTGACGAGCCCCAAGAGAAATCGAACAGCGTCCCTGTTGACCAGGCCAAAGGGGAACAGGCGCAAGAAGGGGTAGACCACTCGGCAGATGCGGCCTTGCCGGCCGGGGCAGGAAAGCCCGGGAAAGAAGAACGGCGGGCCGAGGCGACTTCGGACGCCGAGTCCTCCGGTTTCCCCAGGATTCGGGTGGAGAACCTCAGCCCCCGTCAACTTCTCGAGCTGAATGCGTGCACCCGCTGCAGCGAGTGCGTTCAATGGTGTCCCGTATACGCCCAGGATCCGAAGGAGGACTTGACGCCTCGGGCCAAGGCCAGGGCCTTCCGAAAGATTCTGGCGGCTCAAGAAGGGATTCTCTCGGTTGTCGCCCCCCCGGAATCTTGGCTGGGCCGCCGGCTCGGTCGGGCCGAGCGGCAGCAAGAGCGGATTCGGAAGTTCGTGCAGGGCCTTTACGAGTGCAGCACCTGCGGCCAATGCCACTTCGTATGCCCGTCTTATATCGACACGGTGGAATTGTGGGAGGGAATCCGCAAGTCCATCGTGGGCGCGGGCTGCGGCCCACTGGAAAACCACAAGGCTCTAACGTCCAGCGTGAAATCTTACGACAACCCCTGGCAGCAGCCCCGGAGCACCCGGGACAAGTGGGCCAAACGGGCTTTCAAGCAGAAGCAGATTGCGGCTGTTCCGAAGAGCTTGGGCAAGGAACGGGCCGAAGTCCTGTATTTCGTGGGGTGCACGGCTTCGTTCGACGTGAACATCAAGGACGTGGCGGTCAATACAGTCAGGATGCTCCAGGCTTGCGACGTGGACTTCGGTATTCTGGGCGTGCAGGAGAAGTGCTGCGGGAGCGTGCTGCTGCGGGTGGGGGACCCGGAGTACGAACGATTGGCCCGGCAGAACATCGAGACCTTCAACAACCTGGGGATCGGGACTCTGGTGACGAGTTGCGCGGGCTGCTACAAGACGATCAGCCAGGACTATCCGAAGGTGGGCCGGATGAATTTCGAGGTCCTCCACATGGTGCAGTTCATCGATCGCCTCATCCAGGCGGGCAAGCTCCAGTTCCGGCACCCCGTGCCGATGAAAGTGACCTACCACGATCCCTGCCACCTGGGCCGGGCGTCCGGAATCTTCGATGCACCTAGGAGGATCCTCAGAGCCATCCCGGGCATTGAGTTCGTGGAGATCGAACGGCACCACGAGAATTCCCGTTGCTGCGGCGCCGGTGGGGGGCTGAAGGCCGGGTTCCCGGAGATCCAGCAGAAGATGGCCCAAGCTCGCGTGCGAGACGCCGTGGCTACGGGCGCGACCGACTTTGTCACCGCCTGCCCGTTCTGCTACCAGGGACTCTTGGTCGGAATCGCGGCCGAGGGAGCCCCCCTGCGCATGCGGGACATCACGGAGATCATCACCCGGGCGCTCGGCGTCGCACAGGAAGGGTCGGACGAGAAAGGCTGATCTCGAGCGGCGCGATTTTCTTTCGAGCCTGGACCGGGCTCGGGTCGGGGTTGTCTTCCTGGTCTTGGAACGGAAGCGCAGGGTTGGCACGGGACGCTTTTGTCCCGGGTTTGCCCCGTGGGGCGGCCTCCTGTAAGATAGCGGGGGCAAAGGCCCCTCCCGGAAAGGGGACTCCCATGGAAGAGAAGCCCCCGGCAGTCGGGGAAAAAGAAAAAGAGCCCGAACCTTCCCTGGGCAGGAGACGGGACGCCTGGCTTCCAGAAGCCGTCAGGCGGGCACTTTTCATCGGTGCCGGGACGCTCCTGCTCACCGAGGAGGGGATCCGAAAGGTCTTGGGGGAATTCAACCTTCCCCGGGAACTCGTAAGCTATGTGGTCCGGCAGAGCGAAAAGAGCAAGGGCGAAATTCTGGCGATCGTTCAGAAGGAGATCAACCGGTTCCTCTCTCGGATCGACGCCACCCGGATCGCCCGGGAGGTCTTGGAAGGGGTGAGTTTTGAATTTCAGGGCAAGGTGACGATTCGGAGGAAAGACCTGTGCGGAGATTCCGGAGCAGGGGCTCCACCGCAAGGGCATGCGAAAGGCGCGAAGTCCCGGGCGAGGAGCTGATGGAAGAGAGGCAGCGGTGTTGGACCGTCTTTTCGCAGGCTCCTTGGGCGCCTGAACCCGCTCTGCCGAAAGCGCTGCGGATTCCTGACGCGGGCGCGCGAGGGTAACCTCCCGGTTCGTTCCCCTTTCCTGAAAACCGCAAATCGGGGTTTTTCTCCTCATGGCGAAGATCACCCGGTTCGTCGTGATGGTGGGCGAGGGCCCGTATGCGTCTCTTAAACCGTACAGCGCCCTACGGTACGCCCGGTCAGCCCGCAGGCGGGGCCTAGAAACCACGTTGATTTTCTATGGGGACGGCCTCTTCTGCGCCAAGCGGGGGGTGGGCAGAGAGAGCCGGACCGTGGGGGATTTCGAGGCCAAGGTCCGGGAACTCATCGAGAACGGAATCCGGGTTCAGGTCTGCCAGGCTCCCATGCGTCTGTATGCGCTCGCGCCCGAGGACCTGATCGAGGGCGTCGAAGTCGCTGAGGATGTCATCGGCCACTGCCTGGACGAGGAGACCTGTGTAATATGGCTCTAAGGGCTGTAGCTGAGGTAAAGAGCGAACTGCAGTCCAGGGGAGTGCGCCTTTCCTTCGGCTCCCGGGATCTGGAGGCCCCGTGCGGCCGCAAGGGCGGGGCAGGCCCTGCCGAGGGACTCACTCTTCTGTTGGAGGGGTCGCCCGCCTCGGTGCCTGTGGCGGCCCCCTATGTGGCCGAGTCTCCCTACGAGTTGCGGCCGGAAGAATCGGGGGTTGGATACGGGCTGTACCGGCAGGGCGAGAGAGTGAGCGTTTCGGCCTCGATTGTGCCCGAGCCCCAGTTTTACCGAGGCGAGACGGCCTCCGGCATCCCGTACCGGAAAATTGCGCTCCTCCATGGGAAGGACTGCCTGGCTTCGACAGTTCTGCAGTCCTGCATGTTTTGGGCAACCCCCTCTGCCTGCCGGTTTTGCGGGATCGGGCTTTCCCTGCGGGACGGCCGGACCGTTTTGGCCAAAAAACCTGCGGATCTGGCCGAGGTCGCCCGGGCGGCTGCGAGGGAAGGGGTGCGACATGTCACGCTGACGGCAGGAACCACGAGGGACCGGCTTGAGGAGTGGCGGCTCTTTCTGGAGAGCGCCCGGGCGGTGCGGAGGGATTCGGGCCTGCCCGTGCACGTGCAGATCATGCCGCCTGTGGGCCGCCGGATGATGGAGGCGCTGCGGGAGGCGGGGGTTTCTACGATCGGCATCCACGTGGAATCTTTCGACCCGGCTGTGCTGCGGGCGGTTTCTCCTTGCAAGGCCGCTCTTCCTCTGTCCGTGTTTCGCCGTGCCTGGGCGGATGCCGTGGATGTTTTCGGGCCGAACCAGGTGACGACCTTCGTGCTCCTGGGGCTTGGTGAGGACGCGGCAAAAACCCTGGAGGGATGCAAGAGGCTGACCGAGATGGGGGTCTACCCTTTCCTGGTACCGCTGCGACCCATACCCGGAACGGCTCTGGCGAAACGGAACCCTCCGGCAGTGACGTTCGTCAGGGATCTGTACGAAGAGGTGGCTCGGCTGCTCAGGACGGCCGGCATGAGCTGGCGGAAGGTCCGGGCGGGTTGCGCGCGATGCCGCGGCTGCTCGGCTCTTGCGGACTACGAGGAGACTCTGGCCAGGGACGGTGGGGAAAAGGTGCGAGGGAGCGCGCTGGCCTGCGAGGTTGTCAGAAGCGGGCCTCTCCTGGATTCCTGCCTGGCGGTCCGCCACGAAGTTTTCGTGCGGGAGCAGAAGATCTTTCGGGAGTCCGACCGGGACAGCCTCGATGGCGCTTCCCTCCATCTCGCGCTCCGGCGAGGGAGGGAGGTGGTGGGAACGGTTCGTATCACGCCCCTCGAGGACGGCACCTGGCTGGGAAGCCGCCTGGCGGTTTTGCCCGCCTGGCGGGGCGCCCTCGGATCCCTGCTTGTTCGCAGGGCGGTCGAGGAGGTTGAAAGAAGAGGGGGGAGGCGGTTTCTGGCCTACATCCAGCTTTCGAGAGTCCGGTTTTTCCAGCGCTTGGGCTGGAGGTGTGTCGAGGCCGTGCCGGAATACTGCGGCATGCCTCACATGCTGATGGAAGGGCCCCTCGGCTTAGATCGGAGAGGCCGCAGGGGCGATTCGGTTCCGATGGATTCGAGTTTCTTTCGGCCTCCGGTCGAGGCCGGGACAGGCTCTTTTCTCTGATCTTCTGGGAGGTTCTGTTTTCCCTTGGCCAACGCCTTCGAACAGCGAGTCCAGGCGCTCGCGGCTGCGCCTGCGATCCGGAGAAAACGGGCGGCTGGGAGGGTCCTGCAACGGCTCGCGGAGGTCGCGGATTTCGGCCGGACCGTGGCCGGACCGGGTGACGATGCGGCGGTTTTGCGAAAGGCCGGCTCTCAGGGGTATCTCCTGCTGGCCGCTGACAGCGTGCTTCCCTCTCTGGTGGAGCAGTGCCCCCGGGAGGCGGGCAGGGCCGCCGTTTTGGTCAATGCGAACGATATCTACGCCATGGGGGGCAGACCTGTGGCCATGGTGAACGTTCTGGCAGGACTGAGCGAGGACCAGCAGGACGAAGTCTGCGCCGGCATGCGGCTCGAGTGCCGCAGGCTCGGGATCCCCATGGTGGGCGGGCATGTGAGCCCAGAGGGAAGGGAGCCTTTCGTCGCCGTGAGCGTGCTGGGCGAGGCCGGAAGCCTCTTGGAGGATCGGAGGGCGGGTCCGGGCGAGAAAATCCTTCTGGCAGTGGATCTCAGGGGAAGGAGGTGGGGCGACGGGATTCTCAACTGGGATTCCCATGAGGCCAAGGGTCCGGAAACCTTGCAGGCTGACCTTGGAATCCTCTGCTCCCTCGCTGAGGAAAAACTCTGCACCGCAGCCCGCGATGTGAGCAACGCGGGGATCCTAGGCACCCTGGCCCTGCTTTTGGAGCGGGCCGGTCTGGGCGCCGAGGTCTTCCTGGACCGCGTCGTCGTGCCGCGAGGCTTCGATCTGTTCGAGTGGCTGCAGACATACCCGAGCTACGGATTTGTGCTCTTGTGCCAGGCCGGCCGGGAATCACAAGTTCTCGGCCGGTTCGAGGAGCGGGGCATCTGGGCCGCGGAAATCGGGGTCACGGACCGCTCCCGCGTCGTGCGGCTCCGCATGGCAGAGCAAGAGGCACTCTTTATGGACTTTCGCCGGGAGGGGATCCTCTCTTCCCCTGGAGAATCGTAAGGGCGATGGAGCCATTCACAAACTTCGGTCTGCCGTCTTGGGCGTCGGAAGAACTCGCAGCGGTCCAGAGACTCTTGGAGGAGGAACTGCCGGCCGGTCTGGCACCTTTCCTCGACAGGACCGGCCACGGGCTGCCCGAGGACGCTTCGGTTCCCCTTAGGCCCTTGCTGGTTCTGGCCGTGGCGAGACACTATGGCTTTCGGGACGAACGCAAGATCCGCCTGGCGGCGGCCGTGCACATGATTCACCTGGCGTCGATTCTTCACGATCGGTTGGGAAAGCCGGCTCTTGCCGCGTCCGCGGCTTCTGTGGAGGACCCTGACGACGCCCACCGGCGAGAGGCAACGGATATCCTCCTCGGGGACTTCCTTTTTGCCAAAGCCTCCCGGATCGTGGTCGAAGACGGAGACGTTGCGATCATCGAAGACATGATCCGGACCTCGGCTCGAAGCGCGGAGGCCAGGGCACGGGTGCTTGCTTTGAGCGAAGGAGAGGGGAACCCGGACCCGCGGGTCTGCTTTGACGCCTGTTCGGAGAAGGTCACCCTGTTGTTGTCTTTGTGCGCTCGGATCGGCGCGGTCTTGGGGAATGCGCCCCTCGGGGAGAAGGACCGGCTCTCCGAATACGCCCAGTTCTTAGGCAGGGCCTTGAGGATCCTCGAGGACGTGCGGTTCTGGCAGGGCGAACCCTCGGGCTTGGCCCTGCCCGCCTACGAGAGGGCTCTGACGCATCCCATGCTTCTCTGCTGGGAGAGGGAAGGCCTGGACGCCTGGCGTGAGATGAGCCGAATCCTTCGGAGCTCTGCGCCCGGGGAGGGGTATGGTGCGGTGTGCCTTCGCCTGGCCGCTGGCGGCTACCTGGACGCCTCGATCAAGGAGGCGAGGCGGTGGGAGGCGGACGCCGTCCTGAGTCTGGACGGACTTGCGGCGACCGTCGAGCGGGATCTCCTCATCCGGCTCGCCCGGAGCCTTGTAAGCGGAGCGGGCTCGGGGGAAAGGGAGCGAAGTCCGTGAGGGCTATGGTTTTGGCCGCTGGCAGGGGTGAAAGACTCAGGCCTCTGACCGAGAGTCTTCCCAAGCCCTTGATCCCCTTGGGAGGCAAGCCGCTCCTGGATTACACCCTCACGTACCTGCGCAACTGCGGAATCGACGAAGTCGTCATCAACCTTCACCACTTGGCTTCAGCCATTCGGGATTTCGTGGGGGACGGTTCTCGTTGGGGGCTGCGGGTCGTCTATTCCTTCGAGAGGACTCTGCTCGGGACAGGCGGGGGCATTCAGAAGGCCGCTGCGCACCTCGTCGGGGACACCTTTGTGGTCATGAACGCCGATATCGTGCTGGAGGTCGACCTTCGAGAGGTCTTGCGCTTCCATCGCGAAAAACAGGGATCCGTGACCCTGGTCCTGCGCCAGGATCCGGACGTGGAACGGTACGGCGTCATCGAGATCGACGCCGATTGTCGCGTGCGGGAATTCTTGGGCCGGCTCGGTTTGCCGAGGCGGCCCCGGAAGCGTCTCATGTTTACGGGCTTGCATATTCTGGAACCCATTGTGTTTTCGTATATGCCTGTGGACAGGCCCTCTTTCAGCATTACCGACGTCTATGTCGAAATGATTCGGGCGGGAGAGACGGTGCTCGGGTACGAAATGAAAGGGTTCTGGACCGACCTCGGGACTCGGGAACGCTACCGGCTCATGCAACGGATGCTCGAACGAAACGAAATCTCCCTGGAGAGGCTGGCGTCGGCCTGCTGCGGCAGCGGCCCTAAGAGCCCTTAGGGGCACCTGCGCCGCGACGCAAGAGGGTTTGAATGTCTTTGGCGAGGCTGGACGGAGGGTCGATCCATTCAAGGCCTGCCCGGAACGCCCAGGGACTGCCCGGTTCGGCCTTGTCGTACCACACGATGCGGCCCTGGACGAGGATGGGTTCGCCGGTCCCGGGGAGTTCGACTTCCACCGTGCACCGCTCGGAGAAAGGGACCGTTGGGTGGAAGAAATGGAGGCCTCGGTGCTCCACGGTGTCGGTCAGGAAGGAGACTCCGTGCCGAGAAATGTCGTAGAGCCGGGCTGGGAAGAAGGTTGTTCGCGAGTCGTCAGGACGAGAAGCGAGATAGAGGCGAAACCGCACCGGGAGGTCGAGACGATATCGCTCGGATCGGCGCCGCTCGGTTCGAGCAATTCGGCGAGTCACTCTGAAATTCGCCCCTCAAGGTCACCCAAGGACGCAGCGTCCTGGCGGGCCCAGCGAAGGTATTCTTCCTCGACCTTTTCGAGCCACCTTCTTTCGGTTTCTTTGCTCTCGAATTGGAGCAGGCTCCAAATCCGATCCTCTCCGCTCACGGGGTCCCGGTACGTCTTGTGAGGCGGCAGGACCACGACTTTCCCGTCCCGTTCGTAGATATACCAGCCGCGCAAGTATACGCCGCGGAACAGGGGTACTTCCGCGACAGCCACCAGGTCGGTGCCGGAGTCGATCTTGTAAAACTGAATGGAATCAGATGCCATGGTAGGCCCTTGCCGGAGTCTGTCTTTCGGATGAAACCGAAACACATGATAGAGGCAACGCCTTCGGGTTGTCAATGGAGTCCTTGAACTCGCGTTCTCGAGCGTGGCGTGCGCGCTTTGTGTGCTGCGGCGAGCTTGCGTGCGAGCTTGCGCGCGGTTGATCCCGTTGTTTCGGCTGTGCTATTTTATGAGCTTTAGATCTTGGAACGCCAGAAGGGATTTCGCTCGTTCTGTTTGCTCCTGACCCCTCCTCGTGGATTCGAACCATGAAACTCAGCCGGGAAGACGTGCAGCACGTGGCCATGCTGGCCCGGATCGAACTCACGCCCGAAGAGGAGGATCTGTATGCGGAGCAGCTCGGCTCCATCTTGGAGTTCTTTGACCGCCTGAAGGGGGTGGACACGACCCGGGTCGAGCCCACCTCCCATGTTCTGGAAATCGTGAACGTCCTGCGGGAAGACGAACGGAGAGAATCCTACCCTCCGGCAGAGATCCTCCGAAACGCGCCGGACCCGTCGGCATCGTTTTTCCGAGTCCCCAAGATTTTGGACTGAGGTCCCATGCGGACGGCCGAATGAAGCTCTACGAAGAGACCATCCAGGGAGTGAGCGAGAAACTTCTTCGGCGCGAAGTGAGTTCGGTCGAGGTGACTCGAAGCGTCCTCGAACGAATTGGAAGCCTGAATGAGCGGCTCAACGCGTTCATCACCGTGACCGAAGAGACAGCCCTTGAGCAGGCCCGAGAGGCGGACCGGAGAATCGCCCGGGGAGACGTTCCGGGCCCCCTTTGCGGGATTCCCTTGGCCATCAAGGACGTGCTGTCGACCCGGGGCATCCGGACGACCTGCGGGTCCCGCATGCTCGCGGATTTTGTGCCCGTCTTCGACGCCACGGTGATCGCCAGGCTTCGGGCGGCCGGAGCGGTCTTCGTCGGCAAGACGAACATGGACGAGTTCGCCATGGGCTCTTCCACCGAGACGAGCTTCACCGGCCCTTGCCGGAACCCCTTTGACCTGAGCCGCGTCTGCGGAGGGTCGAGCGGGGGATCCGCATGCGCCGTGGCAGCCGATTTATGCGTGGCCGCGATCGGGAGCGACACCGGTGGGTCCATCCGGCAGCCCGCCTCCTATTGCGGCGTCGTCGGCCTAAAGCCCACGTACGGGAGGGTGAGCCGCTTCGGCCTCGTGGCCTACGCTTCCTCTCTGGACCAGGTCGGGCCGATCACCAAAGACGTGAAGGATTGCGCGCTCTTGCTTCAAGCGATCGCGGGATACGACCCCCAGGATTCCACGAGTGTTGACCGGGAGGTCCCGAACTACGCAGCTCTTTTGGACGGCGAGGTCCGGGGGATCCGCATCGGCGTGCCACGGGAGTATTTCGTCGGTGGTCTCGAGCCAGACGTGGAGCGTTGCATCCGCAAGGCCATCGGAATCTGGGAGGCTTCGGGCGCGGCACTCGTCGAGGTGAGCCTGCCCCACACGGAATACGCTGTGCCGGTCTATTATCTCATTGCGCCTGCAGAGGCGAGTTCGAACCTGGCTCGGTATGACGGCGTCAAGTACGGATACCGGGCCAAGGGACCCTTCCGCAACCTCGCGGACATGGTTCGCAGGACGCGCTCCGAGGGGTTCGGCTCCGAAGTCAAGCGCAGAATCATGCTGGGCACCTACGCACTGAGCTCGGGATACTACGACGCCTACTACCGGAAGGCCCAACAGGTCCGCACCCTGATTCGAAGGGATTTCGAGGGGGCCTTTCAATCGTGCGACGTCATTGTGGCGCCGGCCGCGCCCACGACGGCCTTTCGGATCGGTGAAAAGATCGGAGACCCGCTCCAAATGTACCTCTCGGACGTTTTCACGGTTTCGGCTAACCTTGCGGGCCTGCCCGGCATCAGCGTGCCGTGTGGAACGAGCGCAGAGGGCCTGCCGGTGGGCGTTCAGGTCTTGGGGCGGATTTTCGACGAAGGAACCGTTCTCCGGGTCGCCTATGCCCTGGAATGCCGGGATCCCCAAGCCCGGAAAAGGCCCGCGATCGGCTGAAGGAACGGGCCAGCGGCGCGGCGGCCCGCAAGGGGAAAGAATGGAATACGAGGCTGTGATCGGTCTGGAGATCCATGCGCAGCTTCTGACCGAGAGCAAGATCTTCTGCGGCTGCAGCACAGCCTTCGGCGCAGAGCCCAACAGCCAGACCTGCCCGGTCTGCACCGGCATGCCTGGGGTTCTTCCGGTTTTCAACCGAAAAGTGCTGGAATTCGCCCTAAGGGCCGCCCTCGCCCTGCACGGCGAGATCGCCCCGCGAAGCGTGTTCGCCCGCAAGAACTACTTCTATCCGGATCTCCCCAAAGGCTACCAGATTTCGCAGTTCGAGCTGCCCTTATCCGTTGGAGGGTATCTCGAAGTGGACGCAGACGGATCCTCGAGGCGGATCCGCCTGCGGCGCATTCACATGGAGGAGGACGCGGGAAAACTCGTTTACGAAGGCACGATGGAAACCGCGGACGCGAGCCTGGTGGACCTGAATCGCACCGGGGTGCCTTTGATCGAGATCGTGACCGAGCCGGACATCCGGACCCCTGCCGAGGCAGGAGCATTCCTGCGGAAGCTAAGGAGCATCCTCCGCTACCTCCAGGTTTGTGACGGCAACATGGAGCAAGGCAGCTTCCGCTGCGACGCCAACGTGTCGCTCCGGCCCGCTGGAACCCAGGGGCTGGGCGTTAAGACCGAGCTCAAGAACATGAACTCCTTCCGATTCGTCGAAAAGGCTCTCCAGTACGAGATCGATCGGCAGCGGGCGGTTCTGGAAGACGGAGGCACGATCGTTCAGGAGACGCGGCTGTGGGACGCCTCGCGGGGCGTGACCGTGGGGATGAGAGGCAAGGAAGAAGCCCATGATTACCGGTACTTCCCGGACCCGGATCTTGTGCCGGTCGTTCCGGACCCGGCCTGGGTGGAGGAGATCCGACGGTCGCTGCCCGAACTTCCGGACGAAAAGGAAGCGCGGTTCGTCCGCCAGTACGGCCTCGCCTGGCAGGAGGCCAAGGTTCTCACCTCGAGCGCAGAGCTCGCGGATTTCTTCGAGAAGACCGTGCAGAGGTTCCCCAAGCCCAAGGCTGTGAGCAACTGGATGCTTTCGGAACTCCTCAGAGAACTCCGCCGGCAGGACCTGGAGATCGACGCGTGCCCTGTGACCCCCGACAGCCTGGCGGCCATGCTCGCCATGATCGAAGACGGGACGATCAGCGGCAAGATCGGCAAGCAGGTTTTCGAGGAGATGATGCGGTCCGGAGCCGCCCCGGAGGCGATCGTGCGCGAAAAGGGATGGGTCCAGATCCAGGACGAGTCCGAGATCGCCTCGGTCGTGGACAAGGTTCTGGGAGAACATCCGGAGGAAGTGGCGGCGTTCCGCAAGGGCAAGGAGAAGCTGCTGGCCTTTTTCGTAGGACAGGTCATGAAGGCGACCCGCGGGAAGGCCAGCCCGAAAGTGGTCAACGATCTTCTGCTGAGACGTCTGAAATCCGGCTCGTAAACGCCTGGGACGGGAAGAGCCTACACCAGGCCGCGGCCGAGCGGTTCGAGGCCTCCAGACAAAGGACCTTTCGTGGAAAGACCGTCCTCTATTCGGGCGATCTCCTGGGAGCGAGACCGGCTGGTTCTTCTGGACCAGAGGGTTCTTCCGCACCGGAAAAGGTATTTTCTCTGCCGCTCGGGCGAAGACGTGGCTCGCGCGATCCGGGCCCTGGTCATCCGGGGGGCGCCTGCGATCGGGATCGCTGCGGCCTTCGGCGTCGTGCTGGACGCGCTCAGGATTCAGGAACCGGAGCTGGACCGTTTTCTGTTGATTCTGGAGAGACGAATGGGCAGGATCGAGGCGGCCAGGCCCACGGCCGTAAACCTCCGGTGGGCCCTCAACCGCATGTCGAGCCTTTGCCGAAGTCGCCACTGGAAGAGTGTCGCGGAACTGAGAGAGGCCCTGAGCGGAGAGGCCCTGCGGATTTTTCGTGAAGACGTTGACACGAACCGGAGGATCGGACGGGCCGGGAGCGCTCTGATCCGGCGCCGCGCCCGCATTCTGACCTACTGCAACACGGGAAGCCTTGCCACCGGCGGGTACGGGACCGCGGCTGGCGTGATCCGCGCATGCTGGGAACAAGGCAAGGGCATTGAGGTTCTGGCCTGCGAGACCCGGCCCTACCTGCAAGGAGCCCGGCTCACCACCTGGGAGTTGATGCAGGAGGGAATCCCTGTGACCCTGATCACGGACAACATGGCGGCCCACTTCATGGCAGAAGGACGCGTGGACGTCGTTCTGGTCGGGGCGGATCGGGTTGCGGCCAACGGGGACGTGGCCAACAAGATCGGGACTTACGGGCTTGCCGTGCTGGCCAAGAAGCACCGGATTCCCTTCTACGTGGCGATTCCCGTTTCGAGTCTGGATGTATCGTGTCCTTCCGGGCGCGAGATCCCGATTGAATACCGAGATCCCCGGGAGGTGACGCGGATCGCCGGGGCGAGGATCGCACCCAGGGGATGCAAAGCGCTCTACCCGGCCTTCGATGTCACGCCTCACGAACTGGTCACCGCCTTTGTGACCGAGAAGGGAGTTGTCAAACCGCCGTATCGGAGGAACCTGAACAAGATCGCAGGCGGGGGTCACAGAAGATAGAGGGTGCGGGGCTCAGCCGGCAAGAGCAGATTGAAGAGGGAGGAAAAGCGGACAAAGATGGTGCAAAAGACCGACTGGATCTGGATGGACGGAGAATTTGTTCCCTGGGATGAAGCCCGGGTCCATGTGCTCACCCATACCCTCCATTACGGCCTGGCCGTGTTCGAGGGGATCCGGTGCTACGCGCTGGCAGACGGCGGTTCAGCGGTTTTCCGGCTGGCCGAGCATGTGGAACGTCTGTTTCATTCCGCTCTGATCGCGGGCTTCGAGATCCCTTACTCGGCCGATGCCATCTCCCAGGCCATTCTGGAGACTCTCCGGCGGAACCGGATGAAAGAAGCTTACATCCGGCCTCTTGCCTTCATCGGCGAGGGTCCCATGGGCCTGCTCTTCACCTCGGAAAACCCGATCCGCGTGTGTATCGCGGTCTGGAGTTGGGGAGCCTATCTGGGGGACGAAGGCCTGCGCAACGGCATCCGGGTGAAGACTTCTTCCTACGCGCGCCATCACGTCAACGTCATGATGACCAAGGCGAAGATCTCGGGCAACTACGTCAACTCGGTCCTTGCCAAACGGGAGGCCGTCGGCCTGGGGTACGACGAGGCCCTCATGCTGGACACGGACGGTTTCGTGGCCGAGGCGAGCGGTGAGAACGTGTTCATCGTCCGCAAAGGTGTGATCAAGACCACGCCCCTCACGTCGATCCTGCCCGGCATTACCCGGGATTCGGTCATTGTCCTGGCCCGGGACCGGCAGCTTCCGGTCGTGGAGGAGCGGTTCAGCCGGGACGAACTCTACACGGCGGACGAGGTGTTCTTTACTGGAACGGCCGCCGAGATCACCCCGGTCCGGGAAGTGGACAACAGGAGAATTGGGTTGGGCCGTCCCGGCCCGATCACAACGTCGCTCCAGAAAGATTTCTTCGCCGTGGTTCGGGGCGAAAACGGGCGACACAGAGCCTGGCTCACTCCGGTCTGACCGCGTTGGAGCTCCGTCAGAGAGTGGGACAACGCGTCTATTGCGCCGGGGAGGGCGCTTCCTCGGGCTGGACCGCTGCAGGCGCTTCTTCGGATGCTCCCTCGCCGCGGCTCTCGTGCTCCGCTTTCGGAGCCGTTTCGCCCGCGGCCTGTGGCGGTTCGGGCTGCCCCTTAAGCAGCTCGAGGAGCGAGCGGGTCTCCTCCAAGGCCTTTGCGGCACGGGAGGCGATCTCTCCTGAGGACTGACTTGCGATCTGTTCGAGATCGTGCACCGCGAGTTCGAGTTCGATCATCGCCCGCTTCTTCATGGACTCGGCGCGGAACGCGATCAGGGCTTCGATCTTGTTTTCCACCTTGGCGATCTGCTGGCTGCGAAGAGCCTCCAGGGGCGCGCTGACTTCCTTGAACAGCACGTAGGAGAAGGCGAAGGAGAGAAAAGCGGCCAGAAGGGCAAGGGTCACGAGGATGCGGATGCTGCGAAGGTGCTTTCGGATTTCGTCGTCCATCGATGTCCTCCTGTAATCTGTTGGATCCATTCGGGAGCGTCGGCCCGCGTCCAAGCATTCTTTTTTCCTCGGCCGCGCGGAAGCCAAGTCTAGACGGCCCCTCCGACAAAGTCAATCTCGCCGCGCCGACCGGTTTTGCGGCCGGTTCGTGGCTGCGGCCGCGTTTGGATTGAGTTGACAAGTGATCGAGTTTCGTTTAGCTTCAGGCCTTCCCATCGGCCTGTGGATGAGTTGGCCGGGCAAATTGCCGAGAGAAAGGAAGGAATTCAACCGCCATGGACAAGATCGTGCATCAATTCGTCAAGAATGCCACCGAGGAGGTCAGGGTTTCCTTGACGGAGTTCAAGGGTCACAAACTCATCGATCTGCGAATTTACTTCGAGCCCGAAGACGGGGGAGACCGGAGGCCGACGAAAAAGGGGATCACCATCGACGTGGGCTTGTACCCTGAGTTGAAGAGGGCCTTGCTCAAACTCGAAAAGGAACTTCTCAAGGAAAAGCTCCTGGAAGCCGAGGCGTTGGAGCAGATCGCCGGGGAAGAATCCGCCTCGTGCCCTTGAAGGGCTGAAACCAAAGCTGTTCTTGGTGGCTCTATGGGAATAAGAGGAGTGGAAGAGAAAGGAAGGGCCAAAGGCGAGCAAAGGATCGGGAGGATGGCTTGAAAGAGATCGGCGTTCTTCTGGTATTTTTCGCCTTGTGGCTCTTGCTGCAAACCGTGGTCCTGCCCAGGTTCGGCGTTTCGACCTGACTGAAGCCTTCCTGCAAGGCCGCGTCGCGGCCGAAAGGGTCGGAGGGCGAAATCCTCGGCCGAATCGAGGAGCAGAGAGAACCAGAGGAGACAATCAAAATGCAAGAAGGAAACATCCTGCATCTTTCGGACGCGACTTACGATCAGGAGGTTCTCCAAAGTACAACGCCGATTTTGGTGGATTTCTGGGCACCTTGGTGCGGGCCCTGCAGGATGATCGGGCCTGTGCTGGAAGACATCGCTGCTGATTACAAGGGGCGGATCAAGGTAGGCAAGGTGAACGTGGATGAGAATCCGCTGGTCGCCACCCGGCTGGGCGTCCGGAGCATCCCTACCCTCCTGCTCTACAAAGGAGGCCAGGTGGTGGACCAGATGGTTGGAGCGGTCCCCAAAGCCCAGCTCGTGAAGTTTATCGAAAAATGGCTGGAGCCGGCCGTCTCCTGAGCCGGGCACGGTGCCTTCTCGCGCTGGCTGGCTCTGCGCTTCCTTCCCGGTCGCTTACCTTACCGGAACCATTCGTACTCGCCGGAGAGAAACCGCTGCGCGTATTCGTGGGCCGTCCGTACGTCTCCGATCAGCATGTCCATCTGGCGTGAACACGCCATCAGCCTTCCCAACAGGGCCAGGGCTTCTTCGCATCTCGCCCTGGGATACCTTCTCAGCCATGCCGTCACCAAGTCTCCTCTCCGGTCCGTGCAGAACTGCGACCTGAGCAGCACCTCGGAAAGAAACCTCGCCCGCAGTCCCCGGCGGTCGGCCCTCGACCCGCCTCCCCGGAACCGGAAATTGATGAAATTGTTGTCCGGGCTTTCGCCGACTAGGGCGTCCACCATCGCATAATGGTAGGCGAGCCGCAGGTTCAGGTTCAAGTAGTCCGGTGCGACCAACAAGTAATTCTGTTCCCCGAGGCCCCGTCCTGTTCCGCCGGTTCCCATGGTGGCGACGAGCACGGATGCGAATCCCCTGACGCTCACTTCCCTTCTGCCGGCCCAGGACACCTTGGGATCCGTAACGCCTCTCCAAAGAGCCTGAAAAGGGACCGAGCGGATCTCGGAGGCCTCGACGGCCTTCCTTTTCTCCAGGGCAGGATCCAAGGATCCTCCGAGGTCGAGAACCACGATCGGGATCGGAATGTCCGATTTCAATCGTACGCCTCGACTGCTGCTGCGTGCCGACTGGGCGTCACCGATCTCGAACTGGGTTTCCACGGCTTTCTCGTGGACGAACCGGACGAGATCATGGAAGGACGCGCAGCCGCTCGGATGAAACCGTGGCGAACTTGGGTCCGTCAGGTTCAGCGAGAAAACCGTTGTTTTTAGGATGCCCGTATCTCGAGTCAGATCCGCAGGCTTGCTTGAGCGCTTTCCCCCTTCGTGGGGCCAGAGGATGCCTTCGTATACCTTGCGGTTTGTGGCATCCAGACTGACGTGGGCCTTGCGCGCGAGTATGGCGAGCGCTCCTGAGGCGCCGAAGAGGCTCGGGACTCTGCTCTCTCTCAGCAGAGTGGCTGCGTGGCCGGCGGGGTTTCCCGCCTCGGCAATACACCCGGCCAAATGGGGGATGAGGGCGGAGATGTCTGGCGTCGCCGCAGGCAGAACCAGGATCGATCCCTCCGGAACTCTCCCGGGGAGCCTCCCTCCCGGTACGCAGACAACGGGCCCGCACGCCTTGCCTGCCTGAATGGTGGTTCCGCCCTCGAGCAGAGGTTTGGCTTCGACCGTGACGCTGGCTGAGATCTCGATCGGTTCTTGCCCGAAGACCAGGGGTCTGGCCTGAACCACCCACAGGGCTCCGTCCGGATCAAGGACCCACTCGATATCCAAGGGGGCCTGGAAGAAATCTTCCAGACGGCGCGCCGCGTCGCGGATTGAGGCGCACTGTTCCAAGGTGAGGCTGGGTTGCGACACGAGTCCGGTCGGCACCGGTTCGGTGCGCGTGCCGTAAGGAGAGGCGCATTTGATCTGAAGGGGCTTGGGAGAGATGTGTTCCTCGAGGACCTGGCACTCTCCGGTCCTGGCAAGCACGAACCGGTCCGCGGGCATGCGCCCGGAGACGAGTCCCTCGGCTAGGCCCCAGACGGACTGGATCCACATGCGGTTCGACCCCGGATCCGCGGGGTCCCGGGTATAGACGACTCCGGCGCTTCTTGCAGGGACCATGGCCAGGAACAGAACCGCCATCGGCGTGTCGATTTCTTCCAGATGAAGGGCTTCCCGATAGGCGACCGCCCGGTTTTCGAAACGGCTTAGGATCACCTGTCGGTAGGCTGCGTGGAGATGTTCCAGCGGCACGTGGAGGACGCTCGTGAACTGGCCGGCAAAGGAAAATCGACCGTCTTCCCCGCAAGCGCTCGATCGAACGGCCCACCCCGAAGGTGCGCTTCGGGCAGAGGCCTGTCGGAGGATCTCCGCGCGGAGGGACTCTGGAACAGGGGCCTCCTGGATTCTGTTCCGCAGGCTTTCAAGGCGCGCGGCAGACAGGTGCGGATCTCGAACGACTTCGAGTTCCTTCAGCACGGGGATGATGTGTGCCCAGAGTCCCTCGGCGTGCAGGAATTCCCAGTATGAGACCGTCGTTGCCACGAAGCCTGGCGGCACAGCGCCCGGCAAGGCGAGCGAGACCTGGGCGAGCCGGAAAGCTTTCTCGCCGGCCAAATCCTTTGTGACCGCCGGTGCGTTCTCCAGGGCAAGGGTCAGGGGCAAGAGAGAGGCCGGAGCGGCGGCTTCTCGCATGCGGGTTTCCAATACGGACCGGATGCGCCCATAGGCCTCCAGAAGATCTTCGTGGCGAGCGCGGCTCAGCAGGTGGAGGTCTTCTACGAGCAGGAGAACCTCGTCAGCCAGGCGGCTGACCTTGCGCCGAATCGGAGGGCTTTCTGGTGCCGTGAATCGAAGATCCGATTCCAGTTCGGCCATCTGCTCCAGGAGCAGGCTGTTCCGGTCGAGGAGGTTCCGGAGGGCCTCGTATGCGTGGCGCGCGGGCATCCTGCTCTCGGGTTCTAATGGAGGTTTCCAGAATCCGAAGGGCATGGACTTGCGCCTCAGCATCGGGCGCCGGCTTCGAAAGGCCGCGCAAGGAGCGCGGCGGCAGTCAGCCCGCACCCGTCCCTTTTCCTCTTTCGGCTCGCAGGGCTTCAGCCGCCCGTTCGATGATGACTCGGAGGTCGTTCGGCTTGAACGGTTTGGCGATGAAGTCGAAGGCCCCCTTGGCAAGCGCTTCGCGTGCTACTTCCACGGTCGCATATCCAGTGATGATGATCACCTTCGTGCGATCCGACCGGGCCAGAACGTGTTCGAGCACTTGGATCCCGTCCACGTCCTCCATGCGCACGTCTGTGACCACGATGTCGAAGTCCTTCCCTTCCAGGCGCCTCAGGGCGTCTCCCCCCGACTCGAAAACTTCGACCACGTATCCGCCCTTTTCGAGGGCAGGCTTGAGCCTTTTGCCGACGATGGGCTCGTCGTCAACCACCATGACCTGCAACGGTCCTTCCATTTTCGGCCTCCCTTTCTGCGGGCATGAACAGGGTGAGCCCGCCGAGGAGTTCGTGAAGTTCGGTGTCTTCGGTCAGGGAGATGTCCCGTCCGGAGAGTGCGATTGTCTTGGACAGCCTGCGGCCCAACAGTCTGACATGGTCTCCGATCTTTAGCGGCGACAGGCCCCGCATGCAGCAAGTCCAACTCGCCCGCGACCGGTAGAGGGAGCTGAAGGATGAGGGCCTTCTTTGAAAGAAGGTCGGTCCTAGGATGCGGTCACGGCTTGGGGGCTGGCAGAACGCACCGAAAAGGTAGAAAAGATTGTCGCAGTCCAAAGGCGCGAGGGCACAGAGAAGGAGACGGATGGGCACAGACGGGGGGAACCGCGCCAGAAGCATGGACGCGGAAAGGCACAAGCGGATGTCCGCAGGTCGATTGAGATCCTGTGTGGGGGCGCGTCCCGGCTCGATTCGAAATGGGTGGGTCTGGCCCGCCTCCGCATCCTCGATGAACCCCTCGAGAAGCTGCCGCATCCAGAAGACCGGCAAGACCTTGGCGGCCGACGGCGACGTTCCGGCCAAGTCCGGTTCTTTCACGGCTTGCTCGGCGTCTTGGGTCAGAGACACGAGGAGCCGAACGGAGTCGGCATCAGGCGAAGAAACCGCGAACAAGGCCGGTTCCTCGGGGAGGAAAAGTTCTTTCCAGATCCAGAACGCCGCCCGCTCATGGGCCTCTGCAGCGACGCCGAGCAGACTCTCTTGTCGCCCAGGGCCCGCCGCGCCTTCGCCCCCGGCAGGTCCTGCAGCGCCCAATTGGCAGCGAATTCTTTCCAAGGCAACCCATTCCCATTCCTGGTTGTTCACCCTTCCAGGAGGAACGGAAGAACGTGCCTCGAGTTCCAGCTCCCTGATCATCTGAGACGAGATCCCATGCAGCCGATCGAGCGCTTCGTAAGTCTCCTGCACGATGGATTCGCTGATCACGTTGGCGTCATAAAGAATTTGCCGCGCCACGTCATAGGTTCCGTCGATGCGAGCCTCTATGTATTGCCTGTCAAGGATATAGTCGCCCGTTTGTTTCTCCTCGAGATCTGCAATCCACTCCAAGAGGTCGGTCAGTCGCTCCGCAAGGCGTTCAAACCGGACGAGTTTGCGGTCCATCCGCAGAAGAGGAGCCTTCCTCCCCAACCGAAACCGGAGACCGCCCCCCATCCGCATCCTTCCTTCTCCCTGTCGGGATTCAGGCCGTTGCAACCGCGGCCAGGGAGGCCCGAACCCGGCTTCTTTGACGGTAGGCGCGGAAGACATTGAACAGGATGATCCCGGCGCCTGTGATGCCGCTGGCGAAAAGCATGACTTTGCTGGCGCCATTGAGGTACGTGTCCCACGAAGGGTCTAGGGAAAGCCAACCCAATTGCCGCAGATACATGGGAATGGCGATTCCCCGGCTTGCTACGCACAGCAAGATAATCACGCCCGTCACGATGCGGATCATGACTTCCCGCACGACTTTGGTGCCGTAAACGCCCAGGTAGAGACCCAGAAGCGATCCGAGGTAGAGAAGCAGCGTGAGCCGGATGTCCACGTATCCCTCATAGGCATAGTTGAGCGCCCCGAAGGCGCCCATGAACATGGCCAAGTACAACTCCGTCCCGGCAGCCACGGTGGTTGGCACTCCAAACACGTAGATCATGGCCGGGACGCCGATGAAGCCCCCCACGCCGATGGTGCCGGCCAGGTATCCGGTGGCAAGCCCAACCAGCAGGAGAATCCAGAGGGACACTTTCACGTCTGCCACGGGAAACGAGATCAAAGGATAAAGCCGCAAGCGACCCAAGAACTGGGATAGCTTTCGAGAGGGCGTGCTCCCTCCCTGTGCGCCCCTTGACCGGAGTGCGTCCCGGAGCATGGAAATGGCCACGAGGGAAAGGACCGAGACGAACACGGCGCTGATATACAGGTTGGCCGCCGCGCCTTTTGCGGCTCCATGGCTGTCTCCCGACATGTGGAAGAGACGGCTGTTGATCCACACGGCCAAACGGATTCCCAGAAAGGAGGTCAAGACCAGGAACACGCCGAGCTTGCGGTCCACGTTGCCCATTTCTCCATGTTTCTTGGAACCCATCATGGCTTTTCCGAATTTATGCGTGATGTTGCTTGCGACGGCGACCACGCCGTTGACGCCGAGGTTCATCATTCCGGGCGTCATGAAGAAAGCGCCGCCGCTACCGATGAACCCGCTCAGCGTGCCGCCGATGAAGCCCAACAGAACCACCTGTGCGGCGGCCCAGAAATCCAGAGAGATGAACATTTGAGAGAGCGTCTCCTCCATCCGTGGTCTCCTTCTGTGCCTGGGGGCTCGCACAGGGGGCCCTCGGGTCTCCTGCGGCCCGTCCGGTGGATCCCCTTCAGGTTTTTCCCTTTATTCGAACTTGAGCCATTTCAGAAACAGACTGGTCGCGGTCCCATAGAGATAGGCGAACGCGCTCACAAACAGTGCAAGAACGACAGCGGCCAGGATCTTGAAGGGAATCCCCGATGGAGTCAGAAACCGAAGTATCGGTTCCTGGTGGGTCATGACCAGCCAGAACAGAATCGCTGTGGCAACCAAGCAAGCGATAAGCTGGCCGAGCTGGCGCCGGGTGAACAGGTAGGCCTTGAGATCCTGGGGAGAGACTGCTGGAGCTTTGAGCTGCTCCTCGAGGGAGCTCATCAGCTCTCGGGTTAGCCGCGTTTGGGCGGCATGCCCCTTCGAGCGGAAGACGGAGCCCACGACAAGCAAGCTGTAGGGAACGGTGCGGTCCAGCATCGCGAGCATTTTCTGCTGGGTGCCCCGGATGATTCTTGATCCACCGGCGATTCCGATGCGGGTGAGTTCCCGCGTGGCCGCAGCCAATCCCCCGTCGTCCTCTGCGGGTCTTCCCTCGGGTTCGTCGTCCTCGATGCCGCCGTTGTAAGTACTCGACCCGGACTTCGGAGGGGAAAAGAGAGCCGACGCGTCGGCACCCTGTTCCACGAACTCCTCTTCCGCCGGGGAAACTTCGGGGCCGTCTTCCGGAAGGAAGCGAAGGAGTTCGACGGCAGCGCCCCACTTGGAGGCCACTTCCACCACTTGGTGGAAGGATTCGGAGTCTGGGCTGTACTGTTCCTCGATCCAGAGGACGTTCGTCGTGGCCGGTGTGCAGGTGAAATCCTCGACGCCTTCCAGCCCTTTCAGGACTTCGGGAATCAGCTCGGCGGCTTTTCTCTGCTGCGGCAGGTAGGTCACGGTGATGTGACGCTGGTCGGACCTCACCTTGACTTCCAGGTCGGCGGTCCGGGGATCCTCGGCAAGGGCCAGGCGCACCCTTGCGCCGAGCAGCAGGTCCCCCAGAGCCCTGCGGGAGGCGGGCGTGAGCTGGAATTCGGGAAGCTGGGCCATGGAGCAAAGGGCCGCACTGGCGTTGTCCAGATTGATCTGGCTCGTGTTGAGGATCACGTCGTACTGGGAAGCCTCATCCCAGTGGACACCGTAGAATTCCCGGACCCACCGAGCGCGGTCCTCTTCCACGCTTTCGATGTACTGGCGGCTCTTGTCGCGGTCCAGCCTGAGGCGCTGCATGACCGATCGGATCCGGTATTCCATGTCCGCGATCACACGGATCCGGAAAATGTTCTCCACCCCGGGGAGCAGCAGGTGGCCCGTGCGGCCGTGGTAGACGAGATTCCCCTGGAGTGCCCGCTCGCAAAGGGCTTTCGTCATGAAGGCCCGGAAATGGGCCTTTTCTCTGGCCAGACGCTCTGTGAACTGATGAGGTTTGATCATGGCCGTCTCGAGTTTTCCCACCGGGATGCCGGAACGGGTGGCCTCCTCGATCAGCTCCTCCCGCCCGAGGCAAGGGTAATCGAGCTTCTTGGCGAGCTTTTCCGCAAGCTCCTTGCCGGCCGAAAAACTGCCTCTGGAAACGCAGATCAGTTGCATGAACGAGGTTCCTCCTTGTGCTGTCGTGGGAAGGACTATCGTTGGCCCTGCTTGCTGATGCGCCGATCCTTCCTGAGAGAAGGGATGACCAGCGGGCAGCGGATTTCGCTCCGCACCCGCTCCAGCCAGTGATGCCGCAACAGATCGCCCTTTGGGCTTCTCAAGACTTGTTTGCTTCCGCCCCAGACCACGGCCTGGAAGGGTTCACACTCGGCCAAGTATTTGAGAAGCTCCGAAACGCAGTCGCCCGACCGCGAGGTTGCCACGGCGTCCAGACCCGCACGGCGGACCTCCTGTAGAAATTCCTCAAGAGGCGGCGTGCTCTTGAGCCGCTTCTCCCGCTGGGGGCGCATGCCGTGCTCGCTCGGGGACGGGTCTGCGAGCTCCAAGACATGGATACGGGCTCCCATCCTTCGCGCCAGTTCGATCGTGTAGGAGACGACTTCTCGCCGTACCGGAATCTGTTCGAGAAGCACGAGGATTTTTCTTTCCATCCCAGTGAGACATCCACGCTCGATCGACTCCGACCAGGGGCCTTTTGCACAGTTCGGGCCAGAAGGGGGACGGGGCCCGGCAGCCCGGAAGGACTTAAGATACAACAGTTTTCCTCTGAGGGATTCTGGAGCGCAGGGCCGCTGGTTCGTTGCATTGTGCAACATAGGCAGGAAAGACAGGATACATTGCTTTGAGAAATCGGTCGGTTAGCGGAATGTTGCATGAGAGAGCCCGTGGTGTTACATTTCGCAACAGAGACGGGGAACATGAAGATCTTTCTGCACGGTCTGGGCTGGAAACGAGCATGGAAACGAACGAACGCTTGCACGGGCAGAAGAGCGCGACAGATCTCCTAGAGGGAACGGCGCGGGAGCAAGCCGCCATTCTGGTTGTGGAAGACGATCCGGTGGGCCTGAAAAATCTTGTCCGGGCATTGAGGCGGGAGGGCTACAAGGTCAGCTCAGCTTCAGGCGGCAGGCAGGCTCTCGAAAAGATTCAAGCGGGTTCGTTCGATTTGATTCTGACGGATCTCGTCATGGACTCGGTCGACGGACTCGAAGTGTTGAGCCATGCCAAGAAGATCTCCCCGGAGACGGAAGTGATTGTTCTCACCGGCCATGCCGCCGTGTCCACCTCGATCCAGGCGATGAAGAAGGGCGCCTATGACTACCTGCAGAAACCCGTGCGTCTGGATGAGCTGAAGTGCATCGTGGCCAAGGCTCTCGAGAAGGTTCGGCTCCGCACCCAAGTGCAGGAGTTGCTCGCCGTACGCTCCGAGGTTCGCGGCCGGGACCGGCTGATCGGCCGCAGTGCGCCGATTCTCCGTTTGAAGAAAATGATCCCCCAGTTTGCGGCTACGGATGCCCATATCCTCATCACGGGCGAGTCCGGCACGGGCAAGGAGCTGGTCGCCAGGGCCGTGCACGAGGAAAGCAGGAGAGCTTCCCACTGCTTTCTGGCGATCAACTGCGGGTCCTTCACCGAAGAACTCCTGGCGAACGAACTGTTCGGTCACGAGCGCGAAGCCTTTACCGGCGCCGTCTCGTCACGGGCGGGCCTGTTGGAGAGCGCAGACCGGGGGACCCTGTTCCTCGACGAGGTGGCTGACATGCCCCTGCCCATGCAGGCGAAGCTCCTGCGCGTCGTCCAGGAAAAAGAGCTTATCCGGGTAGGAGGCGTGAAGCCGATCTCGATCGACGTGCGGATCATCGCTGCGACGAACAAGAACCTCAAGAGGTTGGTTGAGGCCGGGCAGTTCCGGCAGGACCTTTTCTATCGCCTCAATGTGATTCCCATCCATCTGCCTCCTCTGAGAGAGAGGCGCGAGGATATCCCCCTGCTGGCTCAGTTCTTCCTGCGCACGGTCGCGAAGCGGTTTGAGAAAAACTTGATGGGTTTCTCGGCGGAAGCAATGGAGCTCCTGACGCGATACAATTACCCGGGCAATGTCCGGGAGCTCGAAAACATCGTGGAGAGAGCGGCGGCCCTTGCGACCCAGGAAAGGATCGGGCCCGAGGATCTCCCGGCGGACATGAGGGAAATGGAGGTCTTTTCTCTGGACCGGGAGCCTTCGGAACTTCGAACGCTTGAGGAACTGGAGAAAGAGTACATCGACTGGGTCATGAGAACCACCGGCCGGAACAAGTCCAGGGTCGCCCGCATTCTGGGGATCGACCGGGTTTCCCTTTATCGAAAGCTCAAGAAGCACCAAATCCGGGAAGAATAGATCCGTTACAGAAGGAGAAGGATTCATGGCGTCCCCTGATGCGATTGGCCCCTCTCCAGAAGGATTTCGAGCTGGCGGCTTCGCGGAGGAACCGCCGGCCGCAGATTCATCGCTCCGATCCAGCGACTGGATCCAGGACCGGGTGGAAAGGGCGTTGCTCAGCAGACCGGGATTCAGCATCCGGGCACGCCTCACCCTCGGGTTTCTCCTGTTTTTTCTTCTGAGCACGGGCGTTACGGTGACCGCGTACGTTACGCTCGATCGGATCGAGGGAAAGCTCAGGTTTCTGGACATCGCCGATCGGTACACGACTGAGATTCAGCAGGCCCGGCGCTTCGAGAAGAATTACTTCCTCTACAGGACCAACCTCGATGACGTCATCGAGCACGCAAAGAGGGCCTCGGAGTTGTTGACCTCGGGCGAGACCGAACTTCGGGCGATCGTGGGGGAGGAGAAATTCCGTCGCATCGGCCAGCACCAGGAGCGGTACATGGCGCTGCTGGAGAGGCTGAAGGCGCAGGAAGGGGAGAAGGCTCCGGGGCCGCCCACGGCTAAATCCGATCTAGAGGCTGCTCTTCGGGAGCACGGAGCGGCCCTGATCGGGCAGGCCTTCGAACTTGCCGAGGGGGAGAGGCGGGCTGTGCACACCATGCTCCAGTTTTCGAAACGTCTGCCATTGGGATTTCTGGCTGTCCTGTTTCCCTTGATCATCTATACGGCCCAGTTCCTTGCCCGACAGATGCTGGGTCCTCTCGGACGTCTCCTGGCCGCCACCGAGAGGATCGCCCAGGGAGACTTCACGCCGATCCCGCCGGCCAGGCGCTTCCGGGACGAGTTCACGAACCTGGCGATCGCGTTGAATCACATGATGGAGGAGCTGCAACGCCGGCACGATATCCTGATCCGATCCCACAAGCTTCGGGCGGTGGGAACCCTGACTGCGGGGATCGCCCATGAGCTCAACAACCCCATCAACAACATTACCCTGACCGCTGCCATGCTTGAAGAAGACTATAAGACCCTTCGTGACGAGGAGCGCCTCGACATGATCCACGACTTGGCCACCCAGGCGGACCGGGCCAGTCGGATTGTGCGGAACCTCCTGGATTTTGCCCGCGAAAGCGAAATGCAATCTGAACTTCTGGACGTCGGGTCCCTGATGCAGGACACGCTTCAACTGGCGGCCAACGAGATCAAGCTGAAAAAGGTAAAGACCCTCTTCCGGGCGCCGGAGAATCTGCCGCCCATTTACGGCGACCGACAGCATCTGAGTCAGGTGTTTCTGAACCTCATCCTGAACGCCCTGGACGCCATGCAGGAAGGAGGACGGCTGGAAATCGAAATCGCAAAGTCTGCGGACCCAGGCTTTCTTGCATTACACTTTCGGGACAACGGCAAGGGAATTCCAGAGCATGTGCTGCCATACATTTTCGATCCGTTCTTCACGACGAAGCAGAGGGGCAAAGGAACGGGGCTCGGACTCTCGGTCTCCTTGGGGATTGTGAAGAAGCACGGGGGAGATATCCGCGTCCAGAGCCGCGAGGGCCAGGGGACGACTTTCACGGTTCTTCTGCCCGTAACGGCCGTTCCGGCGGAGTTGAAGAGCCGAGAACCCTCGGAAACCGAATTGCCCGGCGGAGCCGCTTCGGGACCATTCGTCGCCGAATGAAGCCTTGGGCGAGGGTCCCCCATGGGAAAGGGATCCCGCAGACCGCGCGGAGGGGAATTCTTCCCGAAGCGCCCAGGGGCTTCGCTTTGCTGTCGTCAGCCGCCATGAAATTTTTCCTTGCATCCCGCCAAAGGAGGCTTTATACGTAAAGACGAAAAGAAGCAACGCGGAGGGCCCGACCATGAAAGGGATTTCAAGGGTTCTTCACGCGGGATCTTTGTTTTTCCTCTCAGTATGGCCTCTTTCTCCCGCCCTTGCCGATGTGTCGCCCGGCGACGTTCTGGACAAGACGAATTGGCAGAAAGCGCAGGGACTTCTCCCCGATCCGGTCCTCAACTGGGTCCGGGCCGGGGACTTCATCCTGGAGATCGGGGAGCTGAATTACGACCCCTCGGACTATTTTCCGGCCTTTGCCAAAGAAGCCAGGAAAAAGAATCTGGGCAAGTATCAAATCGGGCCGAACGACAGCATTGTCGAAACGGCCACGGGCCAGCCGCCGGAGCATATCCTGGGCCTTCCCTTTGCCCAGATCGACCGTGAAGACCCCGGCCTGTCCGTCAAGATCATGCAGAACAACCACTACATGCAATACCTGCCGGGCAACCTCCGCTTTCCTTATCAGAGCATCCTGCTAAACCGGAGAGGGTTCGAAAGAGAGATCGAGTCCGTCTGGCACCAAATCGCCATGGACGGCTATCCGGGGGCTTTCGGGATCCCGAATCCGAGCGGCATCGAAAAGTACGCGATTGCGGTTGTTTTGAAGCCGTACGACGTGGCCGGCACTGCGATCATGCTGTGGCGCTACCTGGACCCAATGAAGCAGGACATGACCTTTGGTTATGTGCCCGCCATCCGCAGAGTGCGAAGGATGAGCCCTGCAAACCGTTCGGACGCCATGTTCGGCACGGACATGACCGTCGACGACGCGAACGGGTACGACGGGAAGGTGTCTGCTTTCGAGTGGAAATTCCTCAGGAAGCAAGACGCCCTGCTGGCGTTTTTGGACAAAGATCCGGTCCGGATCGTCCAGAACGAGCAGGGCGAATGGTACACCACCCAAGAAATCAAACCTGTGGTGTATGGATATCAGAAGCAAGGCTGGCAGGGCTCAGCTTGGGCCCCGACGAATCTCCTGTGGGTCAAGAGGCCCGTCTATGTTTTGGAAATGATCCCAAAGGATCCTTACTACAACTACGGGCCCCAGGAGCTCTGGGTGGATACGGAAATTTACGGGGCTGCTTACAAAGTCATTTGCGACAAGAGCCGGGCCTACTGGAAGACGCTTTATATCTCTTTCATGGCGTGTCAGAGCGACGACAAAAGCGTGACGTTCATGTCGCTTGCCACGCAGCAGTTGATCGACGACCGGACGGACCACTCCACTGTGGTGGAGCCCGCGAGTCCCCGAAACCTCTGGGGCTATTACGCCGTGCTCGACGTGAATGATTTCTCCCTCAGCGGATTCCAAAAGTTTTGCAAGTAGAATCGGGCGGCCCGTCTTCGGAGGGGGTCTTTCCATCGGCCGGCATCGAGAAGGCCGGGACCCCAATCGGCCCCGCCCAGGCGGAAACAGGCCCAAGATCCACTTGTCCTTTTGCGAGGGCCCCGAAGGGGCTTGGAGTCGGCCCTCACGCGGATGGCCTTGTGCGTGAACCCGGACGTGCGGGAAGGACGTCCGGGAAGGATTGACTCCGAAAGGGGGGCTGCCTATCATGACGGCTCCCGGTGCGCACGGAAGCCGCCCGCCATGCTCGTCCAGCGCAGGTTTCCTCTGAAAGACTACAACACCTTTGGCCTCGACGTGCGGGCGAGCGCCTTCGTACAGGTGCGGTCCCTTGACGATCTCAAGGCCGCGGTCGATCTGGCGCTGGGTTCGTATCCGAAGTTCGCGGTTCTCGGTGGCGGCAGCAATGTGCTCTTCACCGGGGATTTCGACGGCCTCGTGATTCAGATGGGCCTCAGGGGCGTCCGGATCGTGCGGCAAGACGAGAGATCCGTTTGGATCGAGGCCGCCGCAGGCGAGGACTGGGCCGGGCTCGTGCGGTTCTGCGTGGACAGGGGGTGGTGGGGCTTGGAAAACCTTTCTCTTATTCCGGGCACGGTGGGCGGAGCGCCGGTCCAGAATCTGGGCGCCTACGGAGCGGAGTTGAAGGACGTGCTCTATGCCGTTCACGGGCTCGATCTTCGGAGCGGCAGCTTGAGAGTCCTTGCTCGAGACGAGTGCGAGTTCGGGTATCGCACGAGCATTTTCAAGGAAAAGCTTTGCCAGAAGTTCGTGGTCACGTTCGTGCTTCTTCAACTAAGCAAGGAGCCCAAGGTTAAGACGCAGTACGAGGGCCTGGCCAAGGAATTGGAAGATCTGCCCAGCGAAAAGATTTCTGTTCGGGACGTCGCGGAGGCCGTGGGCAGGCTCCGGCGCGCCAAGTTGCCGGATCCCAAGGAAATCGGGAACGCGGGGAGCTTCTTTCGAAACCCGGAGATCCCGGAGGCCGACTTTGAGGATCTTCGGAGCCGGTACCCCACCGTGCCTGGATTCCCGGTGGGGCCCGGCCGCATTCGCGTGCCGGCAGGGTGGCTGATCGAGCAGTGCGGTTGGAAGGGGCGGCGCAAGGGCCATGCGGGCGTGTACGAAAAGCACGCTCTCGTGATCGTCAATTTTGGAGGCGCCACTGGCGGGGAGATTCTCTCCCTCGCTGAAGAAGTGCACGCATCGGTCCTGGACCGGTTCGGAATCCGGCTGGAGCCAGAGGTTCGCATTCTGTAATCGGTTCTGTTATTGCGGAGGTCGTCATGGAAAAGAAAGACAAGGGCACCGGCCGATTCGATCGAAAGCCGGATCCTGTGAGAATGCGGGCCCTGAGAAGCCTTCCGCTCGAAATCAAGCAGGCCTTGACGGCCGAGGAAGCAGACGCGTTTCTGTTCGAACAGGAGTGGCCGGATTCTCTTCGGGAGAAGCTCAAGGACTATCTTGTGGATGAGGACTGACGGCAGCCCTTGCCGCCGAAAGAGGGGTTTCGGTTCATGCTGGAAGCGTCAATCCTCCTGATCGGAGACGAACTGCTGGCCGGGGAGGTCCAAGACCAGAACGGCTTTTTTTTCGCGGAAGAGCTTGCAAAAGAGGGGTTTCGGACCCAGGAGATCCGCGTTTTGCCGGACGAGGTGGAAGCGATCCTGGTGGCGGTGCGGGCCTTGCTCTCCCGGTCGGCTCTGCTCGTGATCTGTGGGGGGCTGGGGCCGACTTCGGACGACTTGACGACCGAGGCAGTCGCGAAAGCCCTGGGTCGAAGGCTGCGACTGGACGAGGCGCAATGGGAACGGATCCGGAACCTTTTCAGGACCTTTCGGGGCGAGGATCCGCCGCCGGGCAACGAGAAGCAGGCCCTGATTCCTGAAGGGGCGGAGGTATTGAATAACTCACTCGGGACGGCTCCCGGATACGTGACCGAGGAAGGATCCTGCGTCGTGGCCGTTTTCCCGGGGCCGCCGAGGGAAAACCGCCCCATGCTCCGCAGCGAACTGCTTCCCTGGCTGGAACGCCGCTTTTCGGCCCGCGACAGGTGGGAGACCCGGGTGTTTCGGGTCTTCGGGCTCGCCGAAAGCGAGGTGGGCCACCGGCTGCGGAATGTTGAGAGGGAGTACCCGGGCGTGCGGGTGGGGTACCAGTTTTCCTTCCCGGAAATCTTAGTGAAGCTCAGGGGTTCGTCGGATGAGAAAGATCTATTGGACAGGGCTTCTCAGGCGCTCACGTGCGCGCTCGGATCGAGCGTGTATGCGAGAGGCGAAGAGAGGCTCCCGACCGTGCTGGGCCGGCGACTGGCCGAGGCGGGCTTGAAGATCGTCACGGCCGAGAGCTGCACCGGAGGACTCGCTGGAAAGCTTCTCACCGACACGCCGGGCTCGAGCGCGTGGATGGAGGCGGGTTTCGTCGCTTACAGCAACGAAGCGAAGGAGAGGTTGTTGGGGGTACCCGGGGATCTCATCCGTGCCCACGGCGCGGTGAGCGAGCCCGTGGCTCTGGCCATGCTGTCAGGCGCGTTGGAAAGGTGCTCAGCCCATGTGGGCCTTTCCATCACGGGCATAGCGGGCCCGGAGGGCGGCACGGCGGAGAAACCCGTCGGGACGGTTTGCATCGCCTGGGGGATGCGAGGCCGCCTCACCGCGCACACGTACCGTTTCGCTTGGGACAGGGAGTACAACCGATTGGCGAGCGCCTGGGCGGCGATGCACCGCCTGTACGGGCAGCTTGCGGAGGGTTAGAGGCTCGGGAGATCTGAGACGAGGTCCGTGGGGCGATTTGCCTGCGGGATTCGGACCGGCTTGGGAGAGGGAAATTGGACACGATCGGTTACCATTACATCGTTGAAGCGGCCGGGTGCGACAAGGAGATTCTCGGAAACCCGGACACGATGAGGGAAATTCTGATTCAGGCCGCCCGGGCCGGCGACATGGGCGTCCGCACCTCGTATTTCTACCGGTTCGCGCCTTCGGGTGTGAGCGGCGTGGTGATCGTGGCCGAGTCCCACCTATCGGTTCACAGTTGGCCGGAAAAAGGGTACGCGGCTTTGGACGTCTTTGTTTGCGGGGAGACGGCCAAGCCCGAACAGGCCATTCATTTCATCCTGGAAAACCTCGGGTGCACGGACGCCCATGTCACGGAGATCAAGCGGGGGATCCAGGACGAGGACGTGTACACCCACGCCATGCTTTCCTGGGACGAGACGCTTCGGTCCAAAACGGCTTGAAGACGGCTCCCGCCGTTACAGGCCCGCGTGCTTCACGATCGCTGAAAGAAGCTTGCTTGCGTCGAAGAACTCCCGGGCGATTTCCCAAGCGGCCTTGCAGTGCGAGGCGTAGTCTCGGTTGACTTTCTCGACCGCGTCCGCCGCCTCTTCGAGCGTGTCAAAGGCGAAAAGGCCGCGTCCGGTCGGGATGTTGCTGCCGAAGCCCGTATCCTGAACGATGACGGGCTTGCCCGCGGCCAGATAGCAGACGCTTCGATCGCTAAACCAACCGCAGCGGGTCCTCACCACGAGGTCCTTGGAGACCGAAAATTCTCCCCTGCAGGCGTAAATGTAGTTTTGATAAACGTCTGGGTCCGAGGACTTGGGCACCGGGTCCGTGATCTCCCAGCCGTGCGACTCCAGGAGCGTGCGGTGTTCTTGCTTGGCGATCTCCATGGCGAGCTCGAACCGTTGGTTCGTGCGCCTCGGCAGATCCAGGAACCGGGTGAAGGTGACGTGCTTGGACCAGTAATAGCGCTCGCCCCGGAACGTGATGTCCTTGCCCACGTTGTACAGAGTCCCCACCGTGGAAAACACCTTGCCCTCGGGCCCCGGCCGGGGACCCCAGAGATCCAGCACCACGGGAGGCCGGGTTTTCTTCCAGTCGTACGTTTCGAGAGGGATCGGGCATTCGGGGGTGCCCAGATTTTCGCCGTAGGTGAAATGATGGGTGTGGCTGTTTAGGAACTGGATGGTCTTCTCGTTCCCTTGAGCGAGCTGGATCTGTTCGAAGACCGGATCGGTCTCCAGGTAAATCCGGACGGGGCAGGCCAGGTGCTCCTCTCGGAACCTCGTGGTCCCGCACAGATTCACCAGAGCGTCGGCCTGCCGGTAAAGGTCGAACACTTTCTGCCGCGACAGGCCGTGCCAGACGTTTCGACCCGAGTCCCAGTAAGCCCAGCGGTCGCCAAGATCGAACCGCTTCATCATCCGGCGGATCATCTCCACGCCGTAGGAGCAGTCCTCAACCACGCTTCGCGCCCGAGGATCGTACGGCGGGGCACCCGAATCCTCGATGTAATAGACCTCGTATCCGAGGCGGTCCAGCGCCACGAGATGGTGGGCCGCCTGCCACACAATGCCGGCCATGGGATATTGGCCCACTAGGTGCAGGAGAAGGATCTTCTTGCGGGGAGACATCTTCTTCTTCCCCTCACAGGCTGAATTGGGTCCGGTACAGAAGGGCGAAGGGGCCCTCTTTTTGCATGAGGTCTTCGAATTTGCCTTCCTCCACGATCCGCCCGTCTCGAAGCACCACGATGCGGTCCGCCTGCCGGACCGTGGACAGGCGGTGAGCGATAATGAAGGTCGTTCGGCCCTGGGTCAGCTTTCTCAGGCCTTCCATAATGAGGGCTTCGGTCTCGGCGTCCACCGAAGAGGTCGGCTCGTCCAGGATGAGGATGGGCGCGCTGCGCAGGATGGCTCTGGCGATGGTCAGGCGCTGCCGCTCTCCCTCGGACAGAGTCGCACCTTGCTCTCCCACGACCGTGTCGTATCCCTGGGGCAGGCGTTCGATGGTTTCGTGGATGCGGGCAAGCTTGGCTGCTTGGATGATCTCCTGCCGGGAAGCCCCGGGCCGGCCGTATGCGATGTTCTCCGCCACGGAGATGGGAAACACCAGGGGAGGCTGCAGAACCATGGAAATCTGACGCCTGAGATCCTTCAGGACGAATTCCCGCACATCGATTCCGTCAATGGCCACGCGTCCTTCCTGGGGGTCGTAAAAGCGCGGAAGGAGGCTGACCAGGGTGGACTTGCCCGCTCCGGTCGGGCCCACGATGGCCACGGTCTGGCCCGGAAGGACACGGAGAGAGAGGTTCTTGAGAACCGGCTGACCCGGCACATAGTGGAACGAGACGTTCTCGATCGAGACGTCTCCCCGAGCGCCCTGGCTTGGGAAGGTTCTCGAGCCGTCCACAAGGCCTTTTTCGACCTCAAGGATCTCGAACACCCGGCGGACGCCTGCGCTCGCTCCTTGGATGAGGCCCCAGGTCTGGCTGATGCTGTTGATGGGGCCGTAAAGAGAGGCGAGGTAGGAGGTGAAAACCACGATCTCGCCCACCGTGAGTTGGCCCGAGAGAACGTGCCGCGCGCCGACCCAGACCACCACTGCGGTTCCGACCGCGATGACGACGTTGACCACGCCCGAATAAAGGGTTTGGAGGGTGTAAAGGCGAAGGCTCGCAGCCAGGCTCCTGTGGCTGGCAGACATGAAGGCTCGGTGTTCCTCTTCTTCCTTGGTGAAGGCCTGGATCACGCGGATGGCGGACATGGCCCGCTGGACAATGGAATAGACCGCGCTTTCCTGTTCCCGTGCCTGGGTGGCGGCCGCAGAGATCCTGGCTCCCATGAAGGAAATCGAGAAAAAAAGGATCGGACACACTCCCAGAGCGAGAAGAGTCAATTGCCAGTCCAGGCGGACCATGACGAAGAACATACCGACCAGGAGCACAAGAGCAGAAAGAATCGGAAAAAGTCCGTTCATGGTCAGGGTCTGGATCGCATAGGTGTCGGCTGTGACCCGGTACAGCAGGTCCCCGACCTGGTGTCGGCTGTGAAAGGCCAGAGAAAGGCGCTGCAGGTGGGTGTAGAGGTCGCTCCTCAGGTCGTTGACCATTCTCTGGCCGATACGGATGGTCGTGAAGTTGTTGAGAACCGTCAGACCTCCCAGGAGCAAATAGATCAGGACCAGGGCGCTGCACGCTGCGATCAGGAGGGTCGGGACAGGCCAGGCAGGCACGATCGGCACAGCCAGAGGCTTTCCCGCCAGGACGTTGTCGATCACGACCTTGAGCGGCCAGGGCTTGGCCAGTTCGAACAGACTCATCAAAAAGACTTGTCCCAGGGCCGCCAGGAAGGGATACCGGTACGGCCACAGGTAGGCGAGGACACGCTGCCCGGGGATCTTCATGCTTTTTCCCGGTCGTCCCGGGCCTCTGTCGGGGTCTTCCGACTCTGGGGCGACACCAAGTTGAGTTTTTTGGCGACGATTTCAACCGTGTGGTGAAGGGTCCTGCCGAGCCGGAAATTGGCTCTTCCGATCGCGGCTGCGTGCAGGATCCCTGCGCCCGCGGCCACGGCGCCGAAGACAGGGGCTCCGAGCAAGAGGCCTGCGGACGCCAGTACGGCGTAGCCGGACAGAGCAAAAATGGAAAGCCTCGTCATCCTCAGCACACATTTGACGCGAAGGAGTCGCCTGCTCCCCCCGTGGTTTTCCCCGATGACCCGGATGAAGGCCTTGGACCAGATTCCCCGGTAGACGGTCAGGTCCCAGGGCTTCCATCCCTGATCCGGCAAGAGGAAATACTTGCGGGGCAGCAGGAAATGCTCGAGACCGTGAATGAGATCCTCCTTTTCTCGTCCTTCCTCGCTCCAATAGGCGAGGGTGAACGATCTGTCAATCCAGGAGATGAGCGGTTTCTGCACGGTTCGTTCGTACTTGACGGGTTCCACGCCCGAGACGCCTCGGATCCGCCACCGGTAGCGGGAGAGGCTCCGGAGGATCGGACCGAGGTAAACGAGCACAGCGATGAGAACTCTGGCCCGGATGCCCCGGAAGCGGGGATCCACGGGCGCTCGCATGGCGCTGGCGACGCACCAGGCAAACGAAATCAGGAGGGGAAGAACGCCTGCGAGGTGATAGCCGCCATAGACGATACCGTAGACGAGCAGGACGAGGGCCACTACGTTCCACTCGAGGGTCAGGGGAATGTACGCCAGCAAAGAAGACGGGGATTCGTAAAGCGTCTGGAAAAGCCCCCTGCCAAAAACGCCCGAATAGATGACCGGTCTGTGGGAAAGGAGATGGGAAGTCAGGTCTCCATAGATGCGACCGAGCCAGCGCGCCTGGCCCAGCAGGTTGAAGCGGTAAGGGTGCTTGAAGTATACGAGGGCCTCGGCCTTTCCGTATCCCCTCTGCTGGTTGATGTAAGCCTTGACGGTATTGCGGCGGAAGTGCCAAACCACTGCGGCCGGGCAGAAACCGATCGTATAGCCGGCGTTCTGGAGGCGCCAGCAAAGATCCACGTCGTCGGCGGCCGCCCGGAACAGAGGGTCGAAGCCGTTGATCTGGAGAAGAGCTTCCTTGCGGAAGGCCATGTTGCAGCCTGCGATGTGCTCGGCCACTTCGTCGCTCAGAAGCACGTAGGTCGGCCCGCCCGGGGATACGGCGACGCAGGCCGGCACGAGGGTGTCCTCAGGAGGGGACAGGTTCGGACCGCCCACGGCGGAGAGGTTGGAGGAGAGCATTTTGGCTACAAGGTACGTCAGCCAATCCCGGTCGGCCACGCAGTCCGAGTCCGTGAAGGCCACGATTTCACCCCGGGCCGCGTGAATGCCCGCGTTTCGTGCAGCGCTGAGTCCTTGGTTTTCCTGGTCGATGATGCGCACGTAATCGTAGGATTTCGTGATCTCCAAGGTGCGATCCGTCGAGCCGTCGTTGACCACGATGACCTCGTAGTCCGGGTAGTTCAGCTCCCGCAGAGACGCGAGGCACTTGTCCATCGTGCGCTCGGCGTTGTAAGCGCAGACCACAACCGAAACCTTGGGGTATCGGGGCAGGACGATGGGGTTGGGCTTCTTGTAATGTTCCTTCACGGCAGCGTAAGAGGGCTTCGGTTTCCGCTGGCGGTCCACGATGCCGAAGGCCCATTCCTGCACGTCGTATCCGCCGGTGAACCATTCGTCTGTCCAGGAAAAGATCACGGTTCCAGCCACGCCCATCTCAAAGGCCACCCGGACCTGCCAGGAGAGGGTCTCGGCCTGCACCGTCTCCCCTTCCCGGATGGAGTCCATGCCGAACTCCGTGAGGACAAGAGGCTTCTCACCTGCCCAAACATGAAGGTGATGGAGATATCGTCGGAATGCTTCCTCTGTGTGCAGGTATACGTTGAAGGCGGCGAAGTCGACGAAATCGGTGACCAGGTATTCTGTGGATGGGTAATTGGCGTAGCTCACCAGAGCCGTCGGGTGCTGTTCCTTTGCGACCATGTACAACTGGTGCAGGAACTCGCTCACATGCTTGGGCCCGTGCCACCGGATGACGTCGGGCGGGATCTCGTTGCCCACCAGGTAGCCGAGGATCGCAGGGTGCCGCTTGCAGGACCGAACCCCCTTGGAAACCCGCCATCGGATCTCTTTGCGGAGGCGGGGGGAGTCCAAGAAGCACACGTGGTGGGTCCAGGGCGTGCCGACCAGCACTTTGAGGCCGAAGCGGTGCGCCTGGTCCAGAAGCCATTCCGGCGGGACCGTGAAGGTCCGAACGCAGTTGATGCCGGCGTCGGCCATGAGAGCGAAGTCCTTCTCCACAACGTCCTGTTCCGGGAAGGATGCCCCATGGGAACCAACGGAGAAGGGGCCGTACGTGACGCCCTTGACGAAAAATTTCGTGTTTCCCTCGAAGAAGAACTTCCCGCGGACAGTGATCGATGTGATCGATGCGCCTGCGGGGGATGCTTCGGGAGCAGCCCTGCGGGCCTGAGCCCGGCCTTTCACGAATCGATCCTCCCTTGCTCTCAAGCTTTTCATCGTGGATGTCCCTCGATGGAAGGCGCATCCGCCTCACCGAGGGATGGTGGCAGACAAGCCGGATGAATTAAATTAAAATAGCGCAAATCACCCGGAATCACAATTTGTCGCCAGGCTGGAGCGGCTCCTCGCCGGACATGCTTCGCCGTGTCCGCTCCATCCTGGCCGCTCTTCTCTCCCACTAGGGTTCCTCTCGCTTGATACTTCGGTCTGTTCCGGTTTAGGAATATGCTCTCTCGTATGGGTGACCCTGCCGGGTTTCCGGGCAAGTTCGTGGACGCCTTTTTGTTGATGCCCTGGCTGGATGGGACGCGCTCTGTCGCATCCGTCTTTTGGGCCTGCCCGCGGCGGCATTCGCGCTGGTGGCGAGGACGGCATGCACGTTTCCAAGGATCCAGGCAGAGGGGCCGGTTTTCCCCACTCGACAGGGACCTTGGTGCCTTGCTTTTGCCCCTTGCCGCGGCTAAAAACTTTGCCGTGGGGGAATCGTGGAGCCCGCAGGTTTCCCCACGCGGGTTCTGCAAGGCCTTTTTCTGGGATGGAGGAGGGTTGCGGATGATCCGAAAGTTTTCGGCTCTTGCCTTGCTTCTGTTGTTGGCGGCCTCTTGCGGTGCTGTGTTGGAGCAGAAAAGACCGGAGCAGCCGCGCGAACACAAGCTCGCTTTGGTTTTGGGCGGGGGAGGGGCCAGGGGATTTGCGCACGTGGGGGTGATCCGGGAGCTGGAGGCGGAAAAAATTCCCATCCATCTTATCGTGGGCGTAAGCGTCGGAAGCCTGGTCGGCGCTCTTTACGCGGACAGCGCAGATTCCTTCGACCTCGAGTGGAAGGCCTTTCAGATTGAGAAAAAAGATATTTTCGACCTGAGCCTTTTCAATATCCAGCGGAGTTTGGCCAAGGGGGAGGCCCTGCGCGAGTATCTGAACCGGCACTTGCGGAGCCGCAACATCGAGGACCTCAAGATTCCGCTGGCGATTGTGGCTGTGGACTTGAAGACCGGCACGCGCGTGGTGTTTACCCAGGGCCCTTTGATCGAGGCAGTCCGGGCGAGCGCGGCTCTCCCGGGGGTGTTCGAGCCGGTTCCTTGGGGAGAGAAGCTTCTTGTGGACGGGGGCGTGCTCGGGAACCTGCCGCCCGAGGTGGCGGAAGACCTGGGCGCGGACGTGATCGTCGGGGTGAACATCGCAAAAGGAAGAAGCGAATTCAAGGCAGAGCCCCCCGGGCCTCTTGCCGTGATCCTGGAATCGATCGGGATCATGGGAGACGAACTCATCCGGCTGAATCGGTCGCGATTCGACGTGCTCATCGAGCCCGAGGTGGGCTCCGTGGGTATCATGGACTTCGACCATAAGAGGGAGCTGATGGAGGCGGGCAGGCAGGCGGCCCGTAAGGAGATTCCGAAGATTCGGGCGGCCATGGGGCTCTAAACCCGTTGCGGGAATGGCGGGGGCACGGGCTGGAAGGGAGGCGAGGCATCCGATGCGGATCACGGACGAGGTCTATCAGGTGGGCGGTGGCGACTACACGACTCCGGAGGACGCCGCGATCTATCTCGTCCGGTTCGGAGAAACTGCGGCCCTCGTGGACTCAGGCTGCGGGAACTCTGTGGGGAGGGTGCTGAGGAACATCCGGTCGTGCGGGGTGGATCCGGAAAGAGTGGAACTGCTCCTGCTTACGCACTGCCATTATGATCACGCCGGCGGCGCCTCTGCTTTGAGAGACAGAACGGGTTGCCGCATCGTTGCGCACAGCGAAGACGCGCGGTATCTCGAGGAAGGCGACAGCAAAGTCACGGCCGCGCTCTGGTACGGGACGAAGATGAAGCCCTTTCGGGTGGACCTCAAGCTGACTCGGCCCAGGGAACGGATCTGCCTGGGCGATCGCTTTGTCGAGGCCATCCACGTGCCAGGCCACTCGCCGGGATCGGTTGTCTACTTTGTAGAATCGCACGGGTCCAGGGTCCTGTTCGCTCAGGACGTGCACGGCCCGCTGCATCCGGACCTGCTTTCCGACCGGGCCCGTTACCAGGAGTCCCTGGCCCTCCTCCTTTCGCTGGACGCGGACATCCTGTGTGAGGGCCATTTCGGCGTCTTCTTCGGCAGGAGCGAGGCGGCGGCCTTCATCCGCTCGTTCCTCGAAAGATGACTCCGAAAGATGACTCAGCGGAAGTGGTTCCACCCTTGGGGCGTAAGAGGAGTCCTGCGGCCGTCCGGATGCACGATCCAAGTTCCCTCCTCCTTCGGTAGGGTCTCTCCGATGATCGTGAGGGCAACACCGCACGCGTCGGCGATTTGTCGCAGGGTTTCATCCGTTTCCGGCCCGGCCCGGGCGGTGAAGATCAACTCGTAATCCTCGCCTCCCGAAAGGGCTAGGATCTCCGGGCTCTCACCGAGGCGCTCGGCGGCCAGGAGGACTTCTCGGCAGATCGGAATCCGCTCCGTGTGGACGACGGCGCCCACCCGGCTGGCGTCGCACAAGTGAAGGAGGTCGGCCGCGAGGCCGTCGCTCACGTCGATCATGGCCGTGGCGATGCCGGATCGCGCGATCTGCTGCCCTTCCCGCACCCTGGGAGAAGGCAGGCGATGGGCACGGACCAGTTCCGGGAAAAGCGTTTCTGCGGCCTCCCCGAAACGCTCGATGGCCCGAAGCCCGGCTGCGGATGCGCCCAAGGATCCGGTCACGCATATCCGGTCGCCCGGCCGGGCCCCCGATCGGGTCAGGATCTGATTGGGGGCGACCTCGCCGAGGAGAGTGAGATCCAAGACCACGCCGTCGGCTGTGGAGGCCAGGTTGCCGCCGACGACTTTCGCGGAGAACTCCCCGAACTGGTCGCGCATTCCCCGGAAAAGATCGTCGAAGTCCGACAAGGGAAAATCCGGGGGGAGGGACAGGGAAACCAAAGCGAACGTTGGCGCGCCGCCCATGGACGCGATGTCGCTCAGGTTCACGGCTGCGGCCCGCCTGCCCAGATCGTAGGCGGACATTCTGTCCCTGCGGAAGTGGGTTCCTTCGACCTGGGTGTCGCAGGTGACGAGCAGAATCTTCCCTTGGGTGGGTTGGAGCGCAGCCGTGTCGTCCCCGATCCCCACGAGAACCCGAGGATCCGGCTCGTCGCCCAGGAGGGTCCGGGCTCGCTCGATCAAAGCGAATTCTCCCAGTTTGCGGATCGGTGCGGTCCCGCCGCTCATGCTCGCGGGGCCTCCTGCTCGGCGGAAAGGTTTTTCTCTCGTTCCGACCCGTGCGCGGCCGCCCGGCAGCGGAAACGCCGGACCTCTTCGGGTTCCATGGGTTGCCATCTCTGCCTTTTCAAACGATTCTGGACCGACTCTGCATCGAGGACGAGGCTGGTCACGTGCCGGCCTTGGTGACTGAAGACGTGTACTCTATTTCTGGGCCCCAACACCACGATGGTTCGCCGGTACACGTCGCTGAGGACCTTTTCCTCCGAGGCTGCTAAGGCGTCCTCAAGGGCCTTGGAAGTGGGCCTTCGCTCCCTCGGGCGGTCCTCGGCGTGGGAAGTCCGGCGTGCGGCCTGGCGGCCCAGATGCTCGAGAGCCCTGGCCGTCCTCTGCAGGATTTCCTGCGCGCGAAGACAGGTATCGTGCGGCAGGGACTTCCTTGAATTCGAGCTTTTCGGCGCCAGAGAAGCAATCCGCTGCCTGGCTTCCAGAATCGCGCCGAAGATCCTTCGGTGTGTTGCAGAACCGCCCGAGAGACTGTCCAGAACCAGCGACCCGTCCGCGAACCGCGCCAGGACGTTTAGATCCAGCCTGGCGGAACCGTCCGCCCGCCGGGATTCTACGGCCTGCAATGTCATGGCGACCCGCTCGGTTTTCGCCGGCGCCGAGCCGGGCGGGACAAGGTCCAGAAAACCGAAAACGATCTGGCCGAGAATGTCGTACGTCTTGGATTGACGCCCGAAGACGTCGAGCTGGCGCCGCTTGAGGAGCTCGGGGTCCAGAAAGGCGGTCAAAAAATCCCTGCCTTGGGGACTGTAAAGGCGATCCACGTCCGGTCGGCGGAGCTCGAGAAGGACCTGAGGGAGTTCTTCCCACCGGGGAAGGCCGGTCGGCGCGTACCCCGCGAAAACGCAGGAGGGCTTGGGAGGAACTGCGTGCCCGCAGTGCGGGCTCTCGCACCGGTAACAATAAACCCGGCCGTACTGGTAAGCCTCGGCCCGGGCCACGGTCTCGCGCACAGCCGCGCGGATTTGATGTTCGACCGGCGGCTCGGCTTCGGCCCTCCAGACCGGTCCCGGATGGACCGTCACCTTGATCTCCAGAGGAAACGGGTTTTCCGGGATGAGACGGGGACCGAACAGGTCCAAAAGAGCGTTTCTTGCAGCTTCCGCGATATGGCTGGCCAGATCGCAGGCTGGAGCCGTCCGAGGGAAAGCAGAAGGCCCGCGGCCTTTCCGGCGGTTTCTCTTGCGAAAGGCGACCCGTCCGCCGGTCTTGTTCCCGGATTCTCTGTCCATGTCCGGACTCCGCGCGGATGGTTTCCGCGATCCGGCATCGGGAGAACTCATGGCAGGTCTTTTAGAATTGTAGCGAACTCCGGAGCCCCGAGCAATGAAGAGACCCGGGGAATTGTCCGGGGATGCACTTTGCTCGTCGCGAGAGAAAAAGAAGATGGGCTCTGTTTTCATAAGGGGGAAGCTGATTCAATGAGTGCGACAGAATATAGCTAAGAGCCGCGGTGCTTGAGGAGCACGGGAGAAAAGTCGACCCTGTGCAGGGTGGGAGGATCTCTGGGTTGGTGAGGTGGCTTGCCAAGGGCAGGGCTGGATGGAAAAAGGACAACCTCAAAATTTTTCTTGACATATAATCATATTCCATTCAGAATTTAGGATGTCCTTCATAAAAGGTGGTTTTTCTTTCTCTTTCTGTTTCCCCCAACGCCACTCGGTTGCCCCAAAAGGAGGTGATGCGTGCACAAGAAACCAGCAAGGCAGCGATCGGAAGAAACGTTTCAATCCCTCATGCATAAGGAGGCGAAGACGATGCACACCAGACTTCTCACGGCTTTCCTGGTTGTCTCGGCCCTTCTGGCGGGAGCGGGAATTGCTGGAGCCGTGGACGTGAACTGGAAGATCGTCCAGTCCGCCGCGGTGGCCGGCCACACGCCGGGTGTCGACAAACTCATTGGAACGTTGGATGATGCGACGACCGATACATGCAATTTCAGCAATGCGGGAGGATGCGCCACCGGGCCCATGCCTTCAGTAGGTACTTACAGTTATTCCTTTCTGGATTACCAGTTGACCCATAGTTGCGGCCTCGGAACGGGCGGACCGTGCACCTGCTCGACGGGCGGACCCTGTACGAGCGACGGCGACTGCTCCGGTGGGGGGTGCGGCGGCTCGGGTGACTGTTGCAAGGGGATTGTCCAGTGCGAACCCTGCGAGGACGGAGCCCTTTCTTATTTCGGCGCGGCCGGAAGTCACGGCGTCATGGATACCTGCCAGGCCTACACGAGCGGAAATTACCAGATCAAGAAATTCGATGTGGCGACCAGTGAAACCGTACCGGGTGAAGGGGGCGACGGATGCATCCAGTTGGTCCAGCCTGGCGGCCCTTATGTGGGCACCGGATGCGGACTTGGCCCGGTCAGCGGCTCGATCGACGTGGTGGTGTATGCGGGGGGCTGCCCCAGCGCTATCAGTTTTACCATTCGTAACGTTGCCTTCAACGGAAATGTTGTAGATTATGGAACAGCCACGGGCGTCTCCTGCAATTTGAACGGCCTACGCACGTACTCAGGAGACAACTGGACCGGGCTGAAAACGGCTGCCCAGACGACCTGCGGTTCGAGCGGATACCTCGAGCTCATGTGCGGGACGACCACGTTGCCCGCGAGTCCGCTTCCTTGTTTCGAAGGCGCCCAGGTTCAGTTCGTGACCGTGGCATGCACCAGCGATCCTGACCGCGCGAGCTGTCCCCCGAACGGCTGCCAGTAAAAGGTTCGTCCACTGAGAGATGCGTGGAGCCGAGCTTGCCGGGGGAGGTCTCCGGCTGCCCGGCTCCTTTCTTGCACCTGAAAGAGACGGCCTTTCCCCTATTGCCTTCAAGGAAATCTTCCTCCGAGGCAGCGCTTCTTTTTCTTCTTCGCACCCCCGTCTCCAAAGCAAGCCATGCCCTGAATTTCGTTCGCCCTTCGGGCCGACCCGAACGGGTGCTCCTTACTCCCTCCTTTGCCGGACCGCTGCGCAATTGCCGCTCCTTGAAAAAGAGAGGACTTCTTCTCTATGCTGGAATCGGGAATTCCTCGAGACAGCCAGCCGCAGGGAGGATGCCCCATGAATCGCCAGGAGGCCGAAAAGAAGGCTCTTGCGCTGAGAGAGCTCATCCGCAAGCACGAATATCTCTACTACGTGCTCGACGCCCCGGAGATCTCGGACGAGGAGTACGACCGGCTCTTTAAGGAACTCAGGGAGATCGAAGAGAGGTTTCCGGACCTCGTGACGCCGGATTCGCCCACCCAGAGGGTCGGCGGCGTCCCCTTGGACCGGTTTCCGGAAGTCGTGCATGCGGCGCCCATGCTCAGCCTGGACTCGGATTCCGAGGAAGCGGCCTTGAGGCGTTTCGACGAAAGGCTGCGGAAGGCCCTGGGCAAGGCTTCCGTTGCATACGTGGTTGAGCCCAAGATGGATGGGGCTTCGGTCGAACTGGTGTACGAAAAGGGAATTCTGGTCCGCGCCTCCACCCGGGGAGACGGAGTCCGGGGCGAGGGCGTCACGGAGAACGTGCGCACGATCCCAACGGTTCCCCTCCGGCTGAGAGAAGAAGAGCGGAAGGCGCCCCCCTTCCTTTCTGTCCGGGGGGAAGTGCTCATGCACGTGGACGCCTTCCACGAGTTGAACCGGAAACTCTCCGAAGCCGGGGAGAAGCCCTTCGCCAATCCCCGAAACGCCGCCGCAGGCTCTCTGCGGCAGCTCGACCCCCGGATCACGGCCTCCCGGCCCTTGGACGTGTTTTTTTACGACATCCTGGCCGGAGGGACCGACGACATCAAGACCCAGTGGGAGGTTCTGGCCGCGCTGCGAGCCTGGGGGTTGAGGGTGAACGATCTTTGCCGGAGAGTTCAGTCGGTGCACGAGGCCCTGGAGTATCACAGATCCCTGACCGCTCGGCGGGACGAACTTCCGTACGAGATCGACGGTGTGGTGGTGAAGCTCGACGACCTGGCTCAGCGGGCGATCGTGGGTTCCACATCGCACCATCCCCGGTGGGCCTTTGCGCTCAAATTCGCGCCCCGCAAGCAGGTCACGCGCGTCCTCGCCATCGAACCCAGCGTGGGCAGGACCGGCGTGGTCACGCCGATCGCCCTGCTCAGGCCGGTGGAGATCGGGGGCGTGACCGTCAGCCGGGCGAGCCTCCACAACCGCGAGGAGGTGGCCAGGAAGGACATCCGGGCTGGCGACCGGGTCCGGGTACAGCGCGCCGGTGACGTCATCCCCCAGATCGTCGAGCGCGTCCCTGAGGGCGACGAGAGTCAGAGGGGTCCTGTGTTTCGGATGCCCGAAAGGTGCCCGTCCTGCGGCGCCAAACTCGAGGAGCGAGGCCCCTTCACGGTTTGCCCGAACGGTTTCGCTTGCCCCGCCCAGCTCGTGGGCCGGATCGAGCACTTCGGGTCCCGGGACGCTCTGGACATCGAGGGGCTGGGCGAGGAGACGGCCAAGCTTTTGGTTTCTAAGGGCCTCGTCAAACGTCTTCCTGACCTCTTCGACCTCAAACAAGAACAACTGGAACCTCTTGAGAGGTTCGCAGAAAAGTCCGCAAGAAATCTGGTCGAAGCCATCCGAAAGGCCAGGCGAGTGGAGCTTCACCGATTCTTGTATGCTCTGGGCATCCCGGAGGTCGGTCTCTCCGTGGCTCGGGACCTGGCAAGGCATTTCGGATCGTTCGCCGCTCTGTCGGAAGCAAGCCCGGAGGAGCTGCAGCAGGTAAAGGGAATCGGCCCGAGAATGTCCGCTCAGATCCATGCCTTCTTTCAGGATCCGGGGAATCGTCAGGTGCTCAAGGATCTTCTGTCTGGCCGAGTGGAGATCGTCGAGCCGGCCGCAGGGGGCAAAAAGCCCCTGGAGGGGCTGAAGTTCGTTTTTACGGGCGGCCTCCAGGCCATGACCAGGCGGGAAGCCAAGGAAACGGTCGAAGCCCACGGGGGCAGGGCGCTGTCGTCTGTGAGCAAGGAGACGGACTACCTGGTGGCCGGAGAGGACCCGGGCTCCAAGTTGGATCAGGCGCGCAAACTCGGGGTCAGGGTGCTGGGCGAGAAGGAATTTCTCGAACTCTTGCGCTCCAAAGGCGTGCTGGGAGAAGGCTCGACGCGGCCTTGAGCCCGGATGGCGGGATTGGGTCGGCTCGAGGCGAAAGTCGAGTTGCAGCTCAGACCGAAAAGACGGAAGCGAAGCCGAGGGGCTCTGACAGGAGAAGGCCGGACATGGAGAACGTCGAGATTGCCCGGATTCTCGATGAACTCGGTGACGTGCTCGAAATTCAGGGAGAGAACCCTTTCCGCGTGCGTGCGTACCGGAACGCGGCTCGTACGATCCGGAGCCACGGAACGCCTTTGCGCAAGCTGGTGGAGGAAGGGGCTGATCTCACCGGTCTGCCAGGCATCGGCAAAGAGATGGCTGCGCACATCCGGGAGCTTGTCGAGACCGGAAAACTCGGTCGACATGAAGAGGCGCTGCGGTCGATCCCTCCGGAACTGTTGGAGTTTATCCGGATCCCCGGCCTCGGCCCCAAAAGGGCCAAGCAGCTCTGGGAGGAACTCGGCATCACCACGGTGAGTGCTCTCCAGGAGGCATGCGAGCAAGGCAGGTTGAGCCGGCTCAAAGGGTTTGGCGAGAAGATCCAGAAGAACATTCTCGAAGGTATCGAGTCCTACCGAAGCCAGCAAGGCCGGTTCAAGCTTTCGGACGCGGACCAGTACGTGCTTCCCTTGAAGGCCTATATGGAGAAGGCGCCGGGGGTCGAGAGGATCGAGGTCGCAGGCAGCTACAGGCGCCGCAAGGAGACTGTGGGAGATATCGATATTCTGGCCGTGGCGCGGGAAGCCGGGCCGGTCATGGAACACTTCGTCGCTTATCCCGGGGTCGCCAAGGTACAATCCGCAGGCGATACCCGCGGTACGGTCTTTCTCGGTTCCGGCCTGCAGGTGGACCTCAGGATCCTACCGAGAGAGAGTTTCGGGGCGGCCCTGGCCTATTTCACGGGATCGAAGGAGCACAACATCCGGATTCGCAGGCTTGCCATCGACCGG
>Ga0209162_1000031_pt1 | contig 125848 bp, 105 predicted proteins | sample YNPNPMetaG_FD_187121 | JGI IMG/M metagenome (GOLD analysis project Ga0209162, IMG submission 187121) | Anoxygenic and chlorotrophic microbial mat microbial communities from Yellowstone National Park, USA - YNP NP MetaG (SPAdes) (version 2) ...
CGGATCTGCTTCAAGGTGATGCGGAATCGCACGGTGCGGCCCGCCAGCCTCTCGGCGCCGTAATCCTCGGGGTAGGTGACCTCCGCCTCGCGCACGTCGCCCGGCACGGCGCCGCGCAGAGCCTGGCTGAAGGCCTCGAACGTGTCCTTGCCGCCGACCTCGATATTGATGTCGTCCTGTTTCAGCGGCTCGCCCTCGACGCCGGAAATGGTTTCCAGCGTGACCAGGCAATGATCGCCGTCTTCCACGGGGCGGGGGTCCACATTGACGAACTCCGCGCGGGATTCGCGCAACTGGTTGAGCCGCTCCTCGACCTCCTCGTCGGTGACCACCGGCTCGGCGTAAGCGACCTTGAGCCCGCGCACTTCCTTGAGTTCAATTTCCGGCGCGACCTCGAATTCGGCCCGGAAATGCACCGCCTCGCCTTCGTGGAAGTGCAGGTCCTTGATGGTGGGGCGGCTGACCACGCGGAGGTTTTCGCGTTCGCAGGCCTCCTCAAGGTATTTCGGCACCAGGTTCTCGAGCGCCTCCTGGCGGATCTCGTCCTTGAACCGGCTCTTGATGATGCTGGCCGGCGCCTTTCCGGGCCGGAAGCCCTGAATATGGGCCTGGGAACGGACTTTTTCGGTGACTTTTTCGATTTCCGCCGCCATCGCCTCGGCGGGGATGGTGACTTCGATGGAATGCTTGCAGCCTTCAATGAGGGCCAAGGAAACTACCTCCAGACAGAGAAAAGGCGCGCCCCGCAAAGGGTGGCGCGCCGCCGGTTGGCGCGTTTCAGCGGGCGGCCGACGCCACCCGGGCGTCTTCCCGCAAAGCGGCGGCCTTGTCCACCGCCTCCCAGGTGAACGTTTCTTCCTTGCGGCCGAAGTGGCCGAAAGCCGCCGTGGGGCGGTAAATCGGCCGGCGCAATTTCAGGTGCTCGATAATGCCGCGCGGGGTGAGGGGGAAATGCGCCCGCACGAGTTCGGTGAGCCGCTCTTCGTCGATAATGCCCGTGCCGAAAGTGTTCACGAGGACGCTGACGGGATCGGCCACCCCAATGGCGTAGGCGAGCTGCACTTCGCAACGGCTGGCCAGCCCGGCAGCGACGATGTTTTTCGCAATGTAGCGGGCCATGTAGCAGGCCGAGCGGTCGACCTTCGTCGGGTCCTTGCCCGAGAACGCCCCGCCGCCGTGCCGGCCCATGCCGCCGTAGGTGTCCACGATGATCTTGCGGCCCGTCAGGCCCGTGTCGCCGTGCGGCCCGCCCACTTCAAAACAGCCGGTGGGGTTGATGTGGATCCTCGTCTTGGCATCCAGCATCCCTGCGGGCACGACGGCGCGGATGATTTTGTGTTCGACTTCCTCCTTCAGGCCGTCGGGCATGGTGTTGGGCTTGGTGGGGTGCGGGTCGTGCTGGGTGGAGACGACCACCGCGTCGACGCGCACGGGCTTGCCGTTGACATACTCGACGCTGACCTGGCTCTTGCCGTCGGGCCGGAGGTGGGCCACCTCGCCGCTGCGGCGAGCCTCGCTCAGCCGACGGACCAGCCGGTGGGCCAGCATGATGGGCATCGGCATCAGCTCTTCGGTTTCGTCGCAGGCGTAGCCGAACATCATGCCCTGGTCGCCGGCGCCGCCCGTGTCCACGCCCATGGCGATGTGCGGCGACTGCCCGTGGATCAGGTTGATCACGCCGCAGGACTTGTAGTCGAAGCCGTATTCGGAGTTGGTGAAGCCGATGTCCTTCACCACGCTGCGGACCAGATCCGGCAGGTTCTTGAAGAAATTCAGATTCGTGGTGGTGATCTCCCCGGCGACGATCACCGTCCCGGTGGTGACCAGCGTTTCGCAGGCCACGCGCCCGTTGGGATCTTCTTTATAAATCTCGTCCAGGACGGCGTCGCTGATCTGGTCGGCGATCTTGTCGGGATGGCCCTCGGTAACAGACTCCGAGGTAAAAATGTGACGTCTGACGTCAGGCAAGTGCATGCCCTCCTGCTTGTGTGGGTACGCCGCTCGAGCTCCTGTAGAGATCCGGCCGGCGGGAATCAGTCAACCTCCAGTCTATCGGACGCCTTTTCAAGCCGTCAACGCGGCGCGGCCCGACGGAGGCATTCGCCGGTTGAACGGCGCGATCCGCGGCCCCGGCCGCGACAGAAACGGCGCACGGCGGCCGGAAGTCGCATCCTCGGCACGGGCGCCGGGCTGCGCGCCATCCTGAAGCTTGCAGTCGGGAACCGGCCGCGCGACGAAACAAACGCGGGCCTATTTGATTTCCGGGCTCTGCGCGGTGGCGGGTTCCGGGCCCCAGTTCTCGCGGATCACCAACGTCTGGTCCGAGTAAAACGTCCGGCGGCCGGTGCTGCCGTAGACCTTGGGGACGGCGGTGATGGCGTAGCCTTCCTTGGTAGGCGTCATGGTGAAGACGTAGCCGGTTTTCTCGCCGGAGGCCAGGTCGCCGGGGATGAGATCCGCAGCGGCGGGCCCCGGGGCGCCGGATGCGGGCGGCCCGAGCTGCTGAAGGCTCTCGGCGAACTTCTGGAACTGGCTCATGTACTGCGTCTGCGCCGTGTGGATGGTGTTGATCTGCCGGATGGCGGCCATCTCCTGCGCCTGCATCCGCGCGCTGTTCAGCTTGGGCACGGCAATGGCGGCGATGACGAGGATGATGGCGATAACGATGAGCAGCTCGATGAGCGAGAAGCCCAGCCGGCCCGGGCGTCGCCTGCTGTTTGCCATGGTGGTCCTTTCCTCGGAACGATTCCTACCCTTATGTTAGACGCTCGCGGGGCCGGAGTCGTGCAGGAGGCCGTAGAGCCGCCGCAGGACGGCAACCAGCTCCGCCACCCGGTCCAGCCGCAGCGCGTTGGGGCCGTCGGACAGCGCGCGCTCCGGCGCCTCGTGGACTTCGAAGAACACGCCGTCGGCGCCTGCGGCGACTGCGGCGCGGGCCAGCGGGGCGATGAACTCGGGCGCGCCGCCGCTGCGCTCGCCCGCCGCGCCCGGCAGCTGGACGGAGTGAGTCGCGTCGAAGATCACCGGCACGCCCAGGGAGCGCATCATCGGGATGGCGCGCATGTCCACGACGAGATTGTTGTAGCCGAAGCAGGAGCCCCGCTCGGTCAGCAGCACGCGCTCATTGCCGGCAGAGCGGACTTTTTCCACCGCGTGGCGCATGTCGAGCGGCGCCATGAACTGCCCCTTCTTGATGTTGACGGCGCGGCCGGTGCGGCCGGCCTCCACGAGCAGGTCGGTCTGCCGGCACAGGAAGGCGGGGATTTGCAGGATGTCCGCCGCTTCCGCGGCGGGCGCGGCCTGGTCCGGCGTGTGGATGTCGGTGAGCACGGGCAGGCCGGTGCGGCGCCTGACCTCGGCGAGGATCCGCAGACCTTCGCGGAGACCCGGGCCGCGGCAGGAGCCGAGGCTCGTGCGGTTCGCCTTGTCGAAGGACGCCTTGAAGACGAACGGGCCGCCGAGCGCCGCTTTCAGCGCCCCGGCCAGCATGAGGCAGTGCTCTTCGCTTTCGATGACGCAGGGGCCGCAGATAAAGGCGAGCGAGCCGCCGCCGAACTCGATGCCGGGCCGGATCTCAACGGGCTTCATCGGCGAACAGCGGGTTCGACTCCACCTGGAGCCGCTTCTGGCGGTACTCGTAGGCGGCGCCGACAAAGGCCTTGAACAGCGGGTGCGGCTCCAGGGGCTTGGACTTGAACTCGGGGTGGAACTGGCAGCCGAGGAACCACGGGTGGCCGGGCAGCTCGACGATCTCGACGAACTTGGCGTCGCGCGAGCGCCCGGTGACGCGCAGCCCGGCCGCGGTGAGCCGGTCCTCGAAAGCGCGGTTGAACTCGTAGCGGTGCCGGTGGCGCTCGCTGATCACCTCCTGGCCGTAGGCGGCGCGGGCGAGCGAGCCTTCTTCGAGCAGGCACTCGTAGGCGCCCAGCCGCATGGTGCCGCCGAGCTCCTCCACGCCGAGCAGGTCGCGCAGCTTGTAGATGACCGGATACGGCGTGGCCGGCTCGAATTCGGTGGAGTCGGCCCCGGCGAGGCCGCAGACGTTGCGGGCGAATTCGATGACCGCGGTCTGCATGCCGAGGCAGATGCCGAAGTAGGGCACATGGCGCTCGCGGGCGAAGCGGATGGCGGCGAGCATGCCTTCGACGCCGCGCTTGCCGAAGCCGCCGGGCACCAGCACGCCGTCGAAGTGGCCCAGATGCGCGGCGCATTCGGGCCATGCGAGCGGCTCGGCCTCGATCCAGCTCATGCGAACCTTCAGCCGGTGATGGATGCCGGCGTGGAGGAGGGCCTCCTTCAGGGACTTGTAGGAGTCCTCGTATTCGACGTACTTGCCGACCAGCGCGATATCGACCTCGTCGACGGGCGAGCGCATGCGGTCGAGCATCGCCTGCCACCGGCCGAGGTCGCGCGGGCCGGCGGCGCCGAGCTGGAGCGCCTCGACGACGAGCTCGTCCACCTTCTGCTCGGCGAACATGACCGGGACCTGGTAGACGGTGTCGACGTCGTAGGCGCTGATGACGGCGTTGCGGTCGACGTCGCAGAACAGCGCGATCTTGTCGCGCTGGTCCTCGGGCAGGGGACGTTCGGAGCGGCAGATGAGGATGTCCGGCTGCACGCCCATCGAGCGCAGCTCCTTCACCGAGTGTTGGGTGGGCTTGGTCTTGAGCTCCTGCGCGGCGGCGATGAAGGGCACGTAGGAGACGTGGACGAAGAGGGTGTTGCGGCGGCCCAGCTCGTGGCGCATCTGGCGGATGGCCTCGATGAAGGGCTGGCTTTCGATGTCGCCCACCGTGCCGCCGATTTCGCAGATGACGACGTCGACGCCGTCGGCCACCTTGCAGGCGGCGCTCTTGATCTCGTTGGTGACGTGGGGGATCACCTGGACGGTCTTGCCGAGGTAGTCGCCGCGGCGCTCGCGGGTGATGATGCGCTCGTAGATGCGGCCGGAGGTGAGGTTGTTGTTCTGGGTGAGGCGGGCGTGGGTGAAGCGCTCGTAGTGGCCGAGGTCGAGGTCGGTTTCGGCGCCGTCGTCGGTCACGAAGACCTCGCCGTGCTGGAAGGGGCTCATGGTGCCGGGATCCACGTTGAGATAGGGGTCGAACTTCTGCAACGTGATCTTCAGCCCGCGCGATTCCAGCAGGCAGCCGATGGAGGCGGCGGCGATCCCCTTGCCCAGGGAGCTGACAACGCCGCCGGTGACGAAGATGAACTTGGCCATGTTACTGCCCCGGCTCCTGCCGGGATCTCCACAATTTCAGCACAGCGTCGAGGTCTTCCGGGGTGTCGACGCCGATGGTATCGTACGCGGTCTCGGCCACGCGGATGCCGATGCCGTTTTCGAGGGCCCGCAACTGCTCCAGCTTCTCCGCCTCCTCGAGCGGTCCGCGGGGCAGCCTGCTGTAGCCGAGCAGCAGGCTGCGGCGGTAGACGTAGAGGCCGATGTGCTTCCAGTAGACGGCGCCGCCGCCCCGGTTGGCGGGGATGGGGGAGCGGGAAAAATACAGGGCCCGGCCGTCGAGCGCCGTCACCACCTTGACAACGTTCGGGTTGGAGATGTCCTCCTCCCGCTCGATGCGCCGTTTTAGTGTTGCCATCTGGCAGGATGGATCGTCCAACAAGACGGAGATGGCCAGGTCGATGGCGGCCGGGTCGATGAGCGGCTCATCGCCCTGGATGTTGACGATGATTTCCGCGTCGGTGGCGGCCGCGGCTTCGGCCACGCGGTCCGTGCCGGACGGGTGCGCGGGGCTGGTCATCACCACTTCGGCCCCGAACGCGGAAGCCGCGGCGGCAATCCGGCTGTCGTCAGTGGCCACCAAGACCCGGTCGAGCAGACGGGAAGCTCTGGCCCGTTCCCAGACGTGCCGGATCATGGGCTTGCCGCCGATGGGGACGAGAGGCTTTCCGGGGAAACGGCTGGAGGCGAAGCGGGCAGGGATGACTCCCAAGATCCTTGGGGGCACAATCGAGCATAGCATAAACAGGCTGCTATATACTCAAGTTGCGGGCAAAGGAGACCGGCCATGAGGGGGTGGATCCTGCCATGTCTGGTTTGGCTCGCCTGCGGGGCGGCAGAGGGGCTCTGGGCTCAGGAGGCGAGGCCAAGCATCACGCCTCGCGTCAAGCCGCGGGCCGAAGTGCCGGAAAGCGAGCGCATCAAGCCCAACCTGCGCATCGACACCAACCTGGTGCTGGTGCCCATCACGGTGACGACGCCGATGAACCAGATCGTCACCGGGATGGAAAAAGAGAATTTCCGCCTGTTTGAAGACAAGGTGGAGCAGGAAATCACCTATTTCGCCAGTTTTGACGCGCCGATTTCCATCGGGCTGGTGTTCGACGCCAGCGGCTCCATGGGCAACAAGCTGAACAAGAGCCGCCAGGCGGCGGCGGCGTTCTTCAGGACCGCCAACCCGGAGGACGAGTTCTTCCTGATCCAGTTCAACGAGCGGCCCCAGCTGGTGGTGCCGTTCACGCGCGACGTGGAGGAGATCCAGAACCGGCTGACCTTCACGCAGGCCAAAGGGCGGACGGCGCTGCTCGACGCCCTGTATCTGGCCATGCAGACGCTCAAGAAGGGCCGCAACCCGCGCAAGGCGCTGCTGGTGATCTCCGACGGCGGCGACAACTCGAGCCGCTACACCGAGACGGAGATCCGCAACCTGCTGAAGGAAGCCGACGCGCAGGTCTACGCCATCGGCATTTTCGAGCCGATCGGGTCGCGCGGGCGCACGGCCGAGGAGCTGGCCGGGCCGGGCCTGCTGAGCGACCTGGCGGAAATGACCGGCGGGAGGCATTTCCCGGTGGACAATCTGAACGATCTGCCGGACATCGCGGCCAAGATCGGCCTCGAGCTGCGCAACCAGTATGTGCTCGGCTACATCTCGAAGAACCAGAACCGCGACGGGAAGTACCGCAAGATCACGGTAAAATTGAATCAGCCGCGCGGTCTCCCGCCATTACGGGCGCTGCACCGGCAGGGCTATTATGCGCCGACTCAGTAGAATCGCGGCTGCCCTCCTGTTCGCCTCCCTTTGCGCGACCAGCCAGCAGCCTCTCACCCCCGACGACCAGTCCGTCATTCGCGTGGAAACGCGGCTGGTGGTGCTGCATTGCGCGGTAGTGGACAAGAAGGGCGGGCTGGTCACCAACCTGCCCCAGAGCGCGTTCAAGGTTTACGAGAACAAGGTGGAGCAGCCGATCCGCCTGTTCCGGCGCGAGGACGTGCCGGTGAGCCTGGGCATCGTCATCGACAACAGCGGCTCGATGCGCGACAAGCGCGCCCGGGTGGAGGCGGCGGCGATCCGGCTGGTGAAGGCATCCAACCCGCAGGACGAGGTGTTCGTCGTCAACTTCAACGACGAAGCCTATCTGGACGTGCCCTTCACGAACGACATCACGAAGCTCGAGGAGGGCGTGGCGCGCATCGACTCGCGCGGCGGCACCGCCTTGCGCGACGCCGTGTCGATGTCGATCGACTATCTCAAGCAGGAAGGCAAGCGCGACAAGAAGGTCCTGCTGGTGGTCACGGACGGCAACGACACGGCCTCGACGGGCATCACGCTGGAAAAGCTGGTGGAGAAGATCCATCGCAGCGAGGTGCTCGTTTACGGCATCGGCATTCTCGGCAAGGACGACGCGCGGGACCGCAAGCGCGCCATGCGCACGATCGATGCGATGACGCGGGCCTCCGGCGGCGCCAGCTATTACCCGGGCGACGTCTCCGAAGTGGAGCAGATCGCCGAGCAGGTGGCGCACGACATCCGCAACCAGTACGTCATCGCCTACTCGCCGCTGAACCAGAACCTCGACGGCACCTTCCGTTCCATCCGCGTGGTGGCGGCCAACGGCCGCTACACGGTGCGCACGCGCAGCGGCTATTACGCCACCCCCGAGCCGGCCAAGCGCGCCAGCCGCTGAGCCCCCGCCATGCTCTGGAAGGTGCTCCGGTTCCTCTGGACGGCGAGCCGCGGCTACCGCCTCGCGCCGTGGCGCAGCCCCTATCTGCGCTGGCGGATCGAGACCTACTGGGGCATCGACGCCGAGACCCTCGACGCGGGCGCGTTCTGGCGCTTCTGCTGGCAGCGCCGCCGCGATCTGGCCCGCTTCCTGCGCTGGGCGGCCGGGATGCAGGGGCGCGCCTGAGCGCCGCGCGGCGGGCTCATCTTCCGGCGAGCCACTTGCGGAAGAACCGCAGCGCCTCTTCTCCGTCGATGCGGTGCGGCCCGTTGAAGAAGGCGATGCCGGTGCGTTCGCCGATGCCCGTTTCGTCGTAGAAGCGACGCACGCGCGCGTACTCGCCCAGCACCCACTCGTCGATGCCCACACCGTCGCGGTGCCCGCGCTCGACCAGAAACGGCCGGGGCGCGATGAGCATGGCCAGCTCGGCGTGGCTCGCCACATGGGCGAGGTTCCACTCGAGCACGTCGTATTCTTCGGTGAACATGTAGCTCCACGGCTCTTCCGGCGTGACCAGCTTTCCGATCCACTCGTTGAAGTCCCCGGCGCAGACCACGGCGCGGAAGCGCGGGTCGAAGGGCGGCACGCGCAGGGCCGTCTTGCCGCCGTAGGACAGCCCGTAGAAGCCGATGCGGTCCGCGTCGACGAAGGGCAGCGCGGCCAGCCAGTCCAGTGCCACGCGGTACTGCTCGCGGATGAACGAGAACAGCGTCAGGCCGAGCGGATGCGCCATGCGCACCAGATGGCGGAAGCCGCCCGTGTACGGGTTTTGGGGCAGATACACGGCCCATCCTTCGCGGACGAGCGTCTCGGCGTAGTTGCGGTAAACGGCAAAGGCGCGCGAATCGGGCTTCTGGCCGAACAGGTCCGCAGGGCGGCCCTGGAGGCCGTGCTGAACCACGATGAGCGGGACGCGCGCGCCCGAAGGCATGCGCGCAGGTTCCAGCAACACCCCGTAAGCGAAGAATTCCGGTCGGACCTGCAACATCACCTCCCAGGCGCGGTAGTCCGGCGTGGAAGCGAGGCGCCGCGTGCGCGGCCGGGGCGGAACCTGTTCGGGCGGAAGCTCCCCGAGCACGTCTTCGCGGATGCGCCGGGCCAGCGGCTCGGCGGCGGCGCGCCAGGCTTCGGGCGAGGCGCCGCGGATGTTGGACCAAAGCTGGTCGCGCACGCGGCGGGAACGGCGCGCCAGCCGCTGGAGGAACTCTTCCATCTGCCGGACCTGCCGCAGCCGGCGGGCCTCGGCGTCCCTCCGGGCCAGCCGCAGCGGCGCGGCCATCAGGCGCGGCGCGGAACCGATCCGGGACCGCAGCAGGCCGCGCAGGTCCTCCTCGCCGAAAAAACGCGCCAGGCCGAAAATGTCGCGGTAAAGCGGCTGGTTGCGGTAGCTTTCCGGCTCGATGCCCAGGTGGCCCGCCTCGACGAGAGCGATGCGCGGATCGAGAATCGCGGCAAAGACGGCCACCCATGCGCCGTCGCCCGAGCCGGCCAGTTCGACGGGCTGCTCGCGGTGGCGCTGCTTCCACCAGTCGACCAGCGCAAGGACCTTCTGTACCTCCAGCCCCAGCGGGTGCCGACCCACGGGATAGCCCATGCGCCAGATCCATTCCCGCTCGGACTGCTGCTTCGCCCAGCCGCCCGGGGCCGGCGGCGGGGGCCCGGTGCTGCTCAGCAGCAGCGGCACGAAGACGTCCGCGCCGGCGGCGGCGAACTCGAACATCTCCGGGCACTGCTCGGGCGCGCGCTCCGGCTCGGGCAGAAAGATGACCAGGTGGCGCGGCGAGGAAAGCTGCCGCAGGTAGAGCCCCTCGCCGTCGATGCCGTCGAGAACCGTCCAGCGAACCGCGAGAACTTCAAAGCCGTCGCCAGAGGCCAGCACGGGAGATTCTTCGGGCGTGCCGGCCAGTTCGAGGCGCACCGGATCGACGCGCGGGTCGACAACGCCGAGAATGCGGCGCAGACGGTTCGGGTCGGGGTCCCGCCGCGCCGCGTACCAGGCGCGGATCCGTTCGAGGTAGCGGCCGATGCCTTCCACCATTGCCGCGGCCGCGTCGCCGCGGAACTCGAGCGGTTGCGTGTCCGGCAACGGCTGGGCGGCGGCGCCAGCGGCGCACAACAGTGCAAGCACTGGCCGAATTCGCATGGAGAGCCTCCTGCCCGCTTCATTCTATGCGGGTTGCCTGGGCAGTTTGCGGCCTGCGGGACGTAAGATGGGAACGGTGCCATGAGGCGACCATTTCTGTTTTTCTGTTTCGCCCTGATCGGCATGGCTTGCCTGGCGCAAACGCCTCCGGGCGTGAAGACGGTCAGGAATATCGTCTATTCGAAGCCCGGGGGCAGGGAGCTGCTGATGGACCTGTATTTGCCGGAAGCGGCGCCCCGCCCGCTCCCGGTGGTCGTGTGGGTGTACGGCGGCGCATGGCGCGCGGGCAGCAAGGACGACCGGCAGACGCAAGGCGCGCTGTGGCTCACCCGGCACGGTTACGCCGTGGCGGCGTTCAACTACCGGCTGAGCCAGGAGGCGAAGTTCCCGGCACAGATCCACGACGCCAAGGCCGCGGTCCGCTGGCTGCGCCGGCACGCAAGTGAACACGGGCTGGACGCGGGGCGCATCGCCGCCTGGGGCGCTTCGGCCGGCGCGCATCTTGCGGCGCTGCTCGGCGTGAGCGCGGGCGTCAAGGACCTTGAAGGGCCGGAGCACGACCCGCAAGTTTCCACGCGGGTGCAGGCGGTGGTGGATTTTTTCGGACCCACGGATTTCCTCCAGATGGACGCCCACGCGCTGCCGGGCGGGCAGCGGCACAACCCGGCGGATTCGCCCGAATCGCAGCTGATCGGCGGCCCCATTCAGGAGAACCCGGACAAGGTGGCGCGCGCCAACCCGGTGACTTATGTGACGCGCGACGCGGCGCCTTTTCTGATCCTGCACGGCGAGCGCGACCCGCTCGTGCCGGTGCATCAGAGCGAGCTGCTGTTTGACGCGCTGCGGAAGGCGGGCGTGCCGGTCGTCTTTCACAAGATCGCGGGCGCGGGACACGGCGGCCCCGAATTTCACAGCCCGGTGGCGCGCGCGATGGTGCTCGCCTTCCTCGATGAGCACCTGAAGTCGAAGCCGGCCGGCGCGGAGCGTTGAGCGAACATGACAGCGGACGAAATCTTCGACTTGCGCACTGCGCTCGCCTTTCTTTCCTCGATCCCCGGCGAGCTGGTGTCGACGCAAACCCCGGTGGACCCGGCGGCGGAGCTGGCCGCCGTATACCGCAAGGTCGGCGCCGGCGTGCCGGTGAAGCCGCCCGCGCCGGCCGGGCCGGCGATGCTCTTTGAGAACGTCAAAGGGTACGACATTCCCGTTGTGACCGGCGTTCTGGCGACGCGAAGGAGGGCGGCGCTGCTGTTGGGGACGGAGCCGGAGCGGGTGGCATTTGCGCTGCTCGAGGCGTTGCGGCGCCCCGTGTCGCCGATGTTGATGGAAGGCGGCGCGCCTTGCCAGGAAGTGATCATCCGGCCGCCGTTCGATCTGCGAAAGCTGATTCCCGCGCCCACGAACACGCCGCTGGACGCGGGCCCTTACATCACAATGGGCCTGCTGCGGGCGCAGGACCCCGATACGGGCGAGGCCGATGTCACCATTCACCGCCTGTGCGTGCAGGGGCCGGACCGGTTGAGCGTGTATTTCGCGCCCGGCCGGCACATCGACGTGTTCCGCGCCAGGGCGGAAGCGCGCGGCCAGGCGTTGCCGGTGTCGGTCAGCATCGGCATGGACCCGGCCATTTACATTGCGGCGTGCTTTGAACCCCCGGCCACCCCGTTGGGCTTCGACGAGCTGGCCATCGCGGGCGGCCTGCGGGGGCGGCCCGTGCGGCTGGCGCGATGCGTGTCCGTGGAGGCGACCGCGGTCGCCGACGCCGAGATCGTGATCGAAGGAGAGATCCTTCCCGGCGAGCGCATCCGGGAAGACATCCAGACCGGGACCGGCTACAGCATGCCGGAGTTTTCCGGCTACATGGGCGCGGCGCAGGCGGAGCTGCCGGTGATCCGCGTGACGGCGGTGACGCACCGGCGAAACCCGGTGTTTCAGACGATTGTGGGGCCGGGGCTCGAACACACCAACCTGACGGGAATCCCGACCGAGGCGAGCATCCTGCAACTCGAGGAGCGCAGCATGCCGGGGCGCGTGCGCAACGTCTACTGCCACCCGGCGGGCGGCGGGAAGTATCTGGCCATCCTGCAATTCCGGAAGGCGGAGCCGCGCGACGAAGGGCGGCAGCGGCAGGCGGCGCTCGTGGCTTTCGCCGCGTTCCCCGAGCTGAAGCACGTGATTCTGGTCGACGACGACGTGGACCTGTTCCATTCCGACGAGGTGCTGTGGGCGATGACCACGCGCTACCAGGGCGACGCGAGCACGGTGTTCATCCCCGGCGTGCGCTGCCACCCGCTGGATCCGTCGCAATCGCCCGCCTTCAGCCCGTCGATTCGCGCGCCCGGCATCTCCTGCAAGACGATCTTCGATTGCACCGTGCCGTGGCAGATGCGGGAGGCCTTCCGGCGGGCCGAGTTCGGCGAGGCGGATCTCCGGCGGTTTCTTCCCGGCTGAGGGCCGCGGGCGCCGCGGAAGATGCCGAAATCCGGCTGGGATATACTGAAAATGCGCGAATCCGGCAGCCTGGATCGCGTCACGATCATCCCCATGACAGGAGGCAGATGAGCAAGGAAGATTGCATTGAAGTGACCGGCACGGTGGTGGAGAAATTCCCCAGCGGTTTGTTCAGCGTTCAACTGGATCAGGATCAGAACCGGGTCGTGCTGGCCCACCTGGCGGGAAAGCTGAGGAGAAACCGCATCCGGGTGCTGGCGGGCGACCGGGTCACCGTGGAGATGTCGCCCTACGATCTGACCAAAGGGCGCATCACCTACCGTCACAAGTAGCTTTTCCTCCCCTGGCGGGCCGCGCGCGGCGCCGCGCGACGGCCGCCCCGAGACATGGATAGAATCCAGGTTCTTTTTGTTTTTGGCACGCGTCCCGAAGCGGTGAAGCTGTGTCCGCTGATTCTGCGGATGCGGGAGAGGCGGGAATTCCGGGTGCGGGTCTGCGTGACCGCGCAGCACCGCGAGATGCTGGACGCGATGCTCGAGCGGTTCGGCGTGCAGCCGGATGAGGACCTCGACGTGATGGCGCCGGACCAGCCGCTCAACCAGCTCGCCGCGCGGATTCTGGAACGGCTGGACGCGGTGCTCGCGCGCGAGCGGCCCGACCTGGTGCTGGTGCAGGGCGACACGACCACCACGTTCGCCGGCGCGCTGGCCGCCTTCAACCGCCGCATCCCGGCAGGCCACGTCGAAGCCGGGCTGCGAACGGGCGACATGAGCCAGCCGTTCCCGGAAGAGGCCAACCGGGTGCTGGCCTCGCGGCTGGCCGCGCTCCATTTCGCGCCGACAGCCCGCGCCGCGGACAATCTCCGGCGAGAAGGCGTGCCCGAGGAGAGCATCTTCGTCACCGGAAACACCGGCATCGACGCGCTGCTCTACACGCGCGAACGGCTGGAGCGGGGCGAGTGGCCCGGCTTCGACGGCGCGCCGCCGGCGCCCGGCCGGAAACTGATCCTGATGACCGCGCACCGGCGGGAGAGCTTCGGCGAAGGGTTTCTGCGGATCTGCGAGGGCGTGCGGCGGATCGCTGCCCGGGGCGATACGGAGATTATCTATCCCGTGCATCCGAACCCCAATGTGCGCGGCGTGGTCGAGCGCGAACTGGGCGGAGTGGCCAACGTTCGCCTGATCGAGCCGCTCGATTATGTCCCGTTCGTCGACCTCATGCGCCGCGCCGACCTCCTGCTGACCGATTCCGGCGGCGTGCAGGAGGAAGGCCCGTCCTTCGGCAAACCGGTGCTGGTGATGCGCGAGAAGACCGAGCGCCAGGAGGCGGTGGAGGCGGGCGCGGCCATCCTGGTGGGAACCGATCCGGACCGGATCGCCGCAGAGGCGGGGCGGCTGCTGGATTCGGCGGCGGCGCGCGAGGCGTTCACGCGAGTTCGCAACCCGTTCGGCGACGGGCGCGCCAGCCTCCGCATCATCGAGGCAATTCTTTCTTTCTTCGGGACTTCCGCCTGAGCTCGTGGCGACACCCGGGGGCTGCGCGGCAGCGCGGACGGCCAGGCAGGTTTCCGGCGCGCCGCTACAATGTCGCGCGGAGGTGAAGCCGGCTGATGATGCGCGCCAACGTGGTCCCGATCCGCCCCCGGCCGCCAGTGCCCGATGACGGGGATCTGGCGGCGAGGCTGCGGCGGCGGATCGTGGGGCAGGAGGAGGCCATTCGCGCCATTGTGCCCTATGTGGAGCTGTACGAGGCGGGACTGGCGCCGCCGGGCCGGCCCGTGGGCGTGTTCCTGCTGCTCGGCCCCACCGGCACGGGCAAGACGCGCACCGTGGAGGCGCTGGCCGAGGCGCTGCACGGCAGCGAGCGCAACGTGCTGCGCATCGACTGCGGCGAGTTCCAGCTCGAGCACGAGGTGGCGAAGCTGATCGGCGCGCCGCCGGGCTATCTGGGCCACCGCGAGACGCAGCCGATGATCAACCAGACGAAGCTGAACGCGGTGGCCAGCGAGCGGTCGCGGCTGACGATCGTCCTGTTTGACGAGATCGAGAAGGCCGCCGGCTCGCTGGCGCGGCTGCTGCTCGGCGTGCTGGACAAGGCGACGCTGAAGCTCGGCGACAACACCACCGTGCACTTCGATCACAGCCTGATCTTCCTCACGTCGAACCTGGGCGCGCGCGAGATGGCGCGCCAGACGGTGGCGCGTTTCGGGCTGGCGGCCGGCGCGGGCGATGACGCCTGCGCCCGGAAGCTCGAACGGGTGGCGCTGCGCGCGGTGAAGAAGCGCTTCTCGCCGGAGTTCGTCAACCGGATCGACCAGATCCTGACCTACCACCCGCTCGATGCCGAGGCGTTCGAGGCGATTCTCGATTTGCAGCTCGAGGCCCTGGAGCAGCACCTCGCCGGACGGCTGGGCGATGCGGCCTTCCGCCTGGCGCTGAGCGCCGAGGCGCGGCGGTTCCTGATCGAGCGCGGCACCAGCGCCGAGTACGGCGCGCGCGAACTGAAGCGCGCCATGCATCGCCACGTGATCCAGCCCCTGGCGCGCGTGGTGTTGCGGCGGCTGGCGGCGCCGGGCGAAGTGGTTCGCGTGGAACCGGACCCGGCCGGCGAGCGGCTCTGTTTCCGGGCCAGCGCCGGCAGTTTCCTTCCGGAGTGAGCGCGCCGGGGCGCGGCCTGGCTCGCGGCCATGAATCCGTCATCTGTTGCAGATCACGCTGACCGGTCGAGTCCCCGTATAGTCAGGCCCGGCGCTTCCGGGGGAACAGAATGTCGCGCAAGGCCAGGGTGTGGAAGGCGCCGATCAACAGGTTCAGCACGCCCAGGCCGCTCACCGCGCCGCGGAAGTAATTGCTCAGCAGCACGGGCCGCCATTCGGGGACGCTCTTGACAAAGTAATTCTGCACCCAAAACTGGCCGTCGGCGTACCACGGGTAGACGAGCAGAAAAACGCCCACCTCGATGCTCATCAGCACGTACAGGACATAGGAAAGCTTTTCGAAGCGGCTGAGTTCCGGAACGGATTCTCCGCGGCCGGGCGAGGGGGGCTGGGCGGGAAGGGAGGTCATAGAACGCCTTGCAGCGCCTCCAGCACGGGGGCGAAGCTTCGCCGGTGAAGCGGGGTGGGGCCGAGGCGGCGCAGCGCTTCGCAATGTTCCGCCGTGCCGTAGCCCTTGTGATGGGCGATCCCGTAGCCCGGGTAGCGCCGGTCCAGTTCCAGCATGAGCGCATCCCGCGCGGTCTTGGCCAGGATGGAGGCGGCAGCGATGGAGGCCACGCGGGCGTCGCCCTTGACGAGGGCCTGTTGCGGCACGGGCCAGTCGACCGTCAGCGCATCCACGAGGAGATAATCGCACGGGGGGCGCAGGCTTTCGACGGCGCGGCGCATGGCGAGGCGCGCCGCCTCGCGGATGTTGATGCGGTCGATCTCTTCGACGGAGGCAGAGGCGACCGCCCAGGCCACGGCGCGCTCCCGGATGGTCGCCGCCAGCTCTTCGCGGCGCTGCGGCGGGAGAACCTTGCTGTCGGCCAGGCCGCGCACGGGGCGGGAGGGGTCGAGAACCACGGCGGCGGCGAAGACCGGGCCGAACAGGCAGCCCCGGCCGGCCTCGTCGACGCCCGCGATACACGAATAGCCGAGGCGCCGCACCGATTCTTCCACCTGCGTGGTGCAGCGCACGGCGGCGTGCCTCCGCTATTGTTCGCGCTCGCGCAGGCGGGCGGCTTTGCCCCGGAGGCTGCGCAGGTAGTACAGCTTGGCGCGGCGGACGCGCCCGCTGCGGACCACGTCGATATGGTCGATGACCGGGGCGTTCAGCGGAAAGATGCGCTCGACGCCCTGCCCGAAGCTGATCTTGCGGACGGTGATCGTCTCGCCGAGGCCGCTGTTCTTGCGGGCGATGACGGTGCCTTCAAACGCCTGGAGACGCTCCTTGTCGCCTTCCTTGATCTTGACGTGGACGCGCACGGTGTCGCCGATGCGGATCTCGGGCAGGTCGGTCCGCTTGTGCTTGTTGATCACTTTGCTCAGGTACGGGCTGATCATGGCAATATTTCCTTCTGGTCGCTTCTTACTATCGTGTCACAATGAGGCGGCTCTTCGCCCGGCGCCGGGCCGGGCCCGGCGGCAGGCTTTGCCGCCAGCAGGTCCGGGCGCATCCGCCTGGTCTTTTCCAACGCCGCCCGGAGGCGCCACTTGCGGATTTCGGCATGGTTGCCGCCGAGCAGCACTTCCGGCACGCGCCAGCCGCGGAACTCGGCCGGCCGCGTGTAGTGCGGACAATCCAGGATCCCGAGGGGAAATTCCTCGCCTTCGGGCGAGGAGAAGGACTCCCGTTCGGGCGACTCCTCGTTGCCGAGAACGCCGGGCAACAGCCGGGCCACGGCGTCGACGACGACTGCGGCGGCCAGCTCGCCGCCGCTCAGAACATAGTTGCCGATCGAGAGCTCCTCGTCGGCCAGATACTGGCTCACCCGCTCGTCCACGCCTTCATAGCGGCCGCAGATGAGGACGAGCTCCTCGTAGCGGGCCAGACGGCGGGCGTCGGGCTGGGCGAACAGCCGCCCCTGGGCCGAGAGCAGCACGACGCGGTGCCGCCCGGGGTCGCGGGCCGGCAGGATCGTTTCCACGGCTTCAAACACCGGCTCCGGCTTGAGCACCATGCCGGCGCCGCCGCCGAAGGGCCGGTCGTCGACCGTGCGGTGGACGTCCCGGGTCCAGTCCCGCAGGTTATGGATGCGGATCGCGAGCAGGCCGGCCTTTTGGGCGCGGGCGATGACGCCGTGCTCGAACGGGCCGCGGAAGAACTCCGGGAAGATGGTGAGCACGTGAAAGATCGTCATCATCAGCCCCCTGCCCGGCGCTGCCGGACCGGTTCAACTCGAACAACCCTTCCGGCGGGTCGACCACGAGGAGGCGGTCGCCGGGCCGGATCTCCACGCAGATGGAACGCGTGAAAGGAATCCAGACGACGTCGCCCCCGGCCGCGCCGGCGGGCTCCATTTCCAGCAGAATCGACCCGCCGAAATCCTGCCAGCCGGTCACCGTTCCGGCCGGCGCTCCGGTGCGCCGGTCGACCACGGTGCAGCCGACCAGATCCGACAGGTAGTACTCGCCTTCGGGCAGGGGAGGCAGCTCCTCGCGGGGAACCACCGCCTCGCAGCCCGTCAAAGGGTGCGCGGCATCGACGGAGTCGATGCCGGCAAAACGCAGGATCAGGCGGCCCTTGTAAGGCCGGGCCTCCAGGACATCCAGAGGCCTGCCATCAAACAACAGCCGCCCCCCGGCGCCGCGGAGCCATACGCGCCGCAGCCACCCGTAGCTTTCCGGCGGGTTCAGAACGTCGCCGTAGATCTCGCCGCGCAGCCCGCGGCAACGGCCCAGCCGGGCCACCGTGACCCAGCCGGCGGCGTTTTCCGGCGAATCACCGGACATTTATTCGAGAATTTCCAGCGTAAATCGCCGGTTCAATTTCATTCCGGCGGCTCCCAGCAGGGTGCGGATGGAACGCGCGGTACGACCCTGTTTCCCGATCACCTTGCCGAGATCACTGGGCGCCACCCGCAATTCGAGCACCGTAACCTGCTCGCCTTGCACCTCGCGAACGTGCACCTCTTCCGGGATATCCACCAGAGCCTTCGCAATTTCCTCGACCAGTTCCTTGATGCCAGCCATCGCGAGGACCTCTTTCTGCCTCGATCCTAGCACGAACCCGCCGCAAGCGATAGCCGCGCCAGGACCGGGAAGGCTCAGGCGACGGGCTGCTCGGCCGGGGGCGCCGGGTTCTTTTCCAGCAAACGCTTGACGGTGTCGGAAAGCTGGGCGCCGTGCCGGATCCAGTGTTGGATCCGGTCGTGCTTCAGTTCGACCACCGCCGGGTCGGCCACCGGATTGTAACGGCCGACCACCTCAATGGCCTTCGAGTCCCGCGCGCGCCACTTCTCGATGACGACCACGCGGTAAGTAGGCTTCTTCTTGGCGCCGAATCGCGCCAGCCGGATCATCAGCATCTTGGTTTCTTCTCCTCGAAAATCCTGTCGCCTGCGCCGCCGCTACGTGCCGAACGGGTTCGGGAACGGCAGCTTGAATTTTCCTGGCTTTTTCCCCAGCAGGCTGCCGGACATCGACTTCATCATTTTCCGCGCCTGCGCATACTGCTTCAACAGATTGTTGACATCCTGCACGGTGGTGCCGCTGCCGCGCGCGATGCGCCGGCGGCGGCTGCCGTTGATCAGCATGTGATTGGCCCGCTCCTGCGGCGTCATCGAGTCGATGATCGCCACGATGCGGGTGAATTCCTTCTCGTCGATCTTCGCGTTCTTCAGCTCCTTGAGCGGGCCGATCTGCGGCATCATGCCGAGGATCGACTCGAGCGAACCGAGCTTGCGGAGCTGTTTCAGCTGATCGCGGAAATCCTCCAGCGTGAAATCGTCCTCAAGCAGCTTTCGCTGCATCTTCTCGGCCTGCTTCTGGTCGACGGCCTGTTCCACCTTTTCGATGAAACTGAGCACGTCGCCCATGCCGAGGATGCGGTTGGCGATGCGGTCCGGGTGGAACGGCTCAAGCGCGTCGGGCTTCTCGCCGGTGCCGACGAACTTCAGCGGCTGGCCGGTAATGTGGCGGATGGAGAGAGCGGCGCCGCCACGGGCGTCGCCGTCCATCTTGGTGAGGATGGCGCCGGTGATGCCGAGCCGCTTGTGGAACTCCTCGGCGCTGCGGACGGCGTCCTGGCCGGTCATCGCGTCGGCGACGAAGAGGATCTCCGACGGATTCAGGTTCTTCTTGAGCTCTTCGAGCTCGGCCATCAGCTCGTCGTCGATGTGAAGGCGGCCGGCTGTGTCGACGAGCACGATGTCGCGGCCGGTGATTTCCGCTTCTCTTTTGGCGCCGCGGGCCAGGTCGAGAGGCTTGTCGCCCGGGCTGCCTTCATAGACCGGGATGCCGAGGCTGCGCGCCAGCACCGCAAGCTGTTGCCGCGCCGCCGGGCGGTAAACGTCCACCGAAACCATCAGCGGGCGGTGGCCGTTCCTGGAAAGATGCCGGGCGAGTTTCGCCGTCGTCGTTGTCTTGCCCGAACCCTGGAGGCCGACGATCAGGATAACGGTGGGCGGCTGGTTGGCCGTGCGCAGCCGCGAGGCGTGCGAACCGAGAATATGGACCAGCTCGTCCCGGACGATCTTGATCACCTGCTGGGCGGGCGACAGGGCCGTCAGCACCTCCTGGCCCATCGCCTTGGCGCGCACGGCTTCGATGAACGCCTTGACCACCTTGAAATGGACGTCGGCCTCGAGGAGAGCCACACGGATCTCCTTGAGGGCGGCCTCCATGTTTTCGGCCGTCAGCCTGCCTTCGCCCCGCAGGTTCTTGAAAACCCGCTGGAGCTTGTCGCTCAGGGTGTCAAACATAAATCCGAAGACGCAACCCGCGCGCCTGCGCTGTTCGACGCACCGCCCGAATCCGGATCGATCAAGGGTGTGGGCGCGCACGGAGCAAGCCGCACGCGAAACGCAGGAACCGGCACACGACCGCCCTTGGGGCGATCTCCCCCATTATAGCAACCCGCCGCCGCCCTCCGACAGCAGGCGCTGAAGATGCTCGCGCAGGCCGGGGCCGGTGTCCGGCCGCCGCAACGCGAACTCGAGGAAACACTTGGCGTATTCGAGCCGGTTGCCGATGTCGAAGCGCCGCGCCTGCCAGGCGAGGGCAAAGACGGGCTCCTCGACGGCAAGCTGGTTCATGGCATCGGTGAGCTGGATTTCCCCGCCCACGCCGCGGGGCGTGGTTTCAAGGCAGTCGAAGATTTCCGGCGTGAAGACGTAACGGCCGGCGATGGCGAGATCGCTGGGCGCCTCTTCGGGCGCGGGCTTCTCGACGAGGCGGCGCAGGCGCAGAAGGTTGGGGTCGAAGGGTTCGGGGTCGCCGGCGACGACGCCGTAGCGCGAAACCCACTCCATGGGGACGCGGTGGACGGCGACGATGCTCGCCCGCACCTGATCGAAGGCCTCCAGCAGCTGGAGCAGGCCGGGCTTCTGCCCCGGGGGCGGGTCGATGATGGTGTCGCCGAGCAGCACGGCGAAAGGCTCGTCGCCGACGTGGCGCCGCCCGAGGCGGATCGCGTCACCGAGGCCCAGCTGCTCTTTCTGGCGGATATAGTGGATCTGCGCGCGGTCGCCGATGTCGCGCACGAGGCCGGCCAGTTCCGTCTTGCCCGCGCCGCGGAGGAACTGCTCGAGATCCGGGTTGTAGTCGAAGTGGTTCTCGATGGCCTGCTTCCCGCGGCCGGTGACGATGAGCACGTCCTCAATGCCGCTTTCCACCGCCTCTTCCAGCACGAACTGGAGCACCGGCTTGTCGACAATGGGCAGCATCTCTTTGGGCATGCTCTTGGTGGCGGGCAGGAAGCGCGTGCCCATGCCGGCCGCCGGGATGATGGCTTTGCGGACTCTCATGGGAAGCTCGGCATATCAGGCTGCGATGCGCGGCACGATGAGCTGGGCGCCCATCTGCGCGTAGGAGGAGCGCAGGCGCTCCAGCCGCTCCGGGTCTCCGTCGTAGACGCCGATGACCGCGCCGCCCGAGCCGCAGAACTGCGTGAAGGCGCCGAGCTCGCGGCCCCGCTGCACCAGCTCCATGTTGCCCGGGCTGATGCGAAGCAGCTGCGCGCGCAGGTCGAAGGCCTCGTTGAGCAGCGGGCCGATCTCGGCGCCGCGTCCGGCGACGATCAGATCGCGCGCCTCCTGCGCCCAGGCGGCCCAGCGGCGGATGGCGTCCATCACGGCCGGCTCGCCGCGCTGGTAGCGGCTGCGCAGGTCGTTGTGCGTCAGCTCGGTGCCCTCGGCAAGGTTGTCGTGATAGGCGACGAACAGCGGCGGCAGCAGCGCGGGGTCGAGCGGCTCGTACAGCCCGTGGCCGTCGCGCTCCATGCGCGTCTTGTCGAAGTCCATGAAGACAACGCCTTCATAAACCTGGATGACGCGGTCCTGCAAGCCCGCGCCGATGTGCAGCTCCTCGGTTTCCACCGAGAGGATCAGGTTGGGCAGCACGGGCTTCGGGATATCGACGCCGAAGAACTGCATCAGCGCCCGGATGGTGGCGGTGACGATGGCGCTCGAGCCGGCCAGCCCCACGCGCACGGGAATGTCGGTGTCGTATTCGACGGTGAAGTTCCGGTTCATCGGCACGCCGGAGCGGCGGCACCAGTCGCTGAATTTCTTGATGGCCGCCTTGATGAGACGCACGCCGCCGTAGTAGCCGTTCACGCGGACATCTTCGAGGAAATCATCGACGCCGGCGAACTCCAGCCGGTCCCGGTGCCCGCCGACGATGCGCAGCCGCGGCGACTCGTACAGCGTGACCTCGGCGCGGAAATTGCGGACGATCAGCGAGATCGTCTTGCCGTAATATCCGTCGCTCGGGTTGCCGATGAGGCCGGCCCGGGCGTAGGCGCGGGTGCGGATCATGCTCAACACGCCAGTATACCCGCTCGCTGCCGCCAGAAAGGCCGGCCGGCATTTCCACGCCGCGCGGCAGCCGCGGCGAGCCGCATTCCCGCCGACAGTATTCTAGGATTGAGGATACGGTGAGCAACAGCCTGCCTCTGTTCGACGGTGGCGGCGCCGGCGCGGCGGCGGACGCGCTATCCCCGCTCGCCGCTGCGGCCGAACAGCTGCTCGCCTCCGACAACGGGCTGTGGACGGCCGCCCGGCTGCGCAAGCAATGGCCCTCGAGGCCCGCGCCGAAACCGGCCGCGCTCGAAGCCGCGCTGGGCGAGCTGGAGCAGCGCGGCAAGGCGGCGCGGCTGCCCGGCAAAGGCGGCAAACCCGTGTGGAGCGCGCTTCCGCTCGAGGCATGGCTTGCCGGGGCGCGCGAGCGGATGCTCGAATCGGTGCAAAGTTCGGCCGCGCCGCTCAGGCAGAAGCAGCTTCTGAAGGCTTGCGGCTGGCCGAAGGAGCTCGACCCGGGCCCGGCGGTGGACCTGATCGGCCGGCTCGCCGGCGAAGGCTTGCTGAAGCAATGGCCCGGGACAGTGCCGGCGTGGTGGCGCCTGGAGCCTGACGAAATCGTTGCCGAGACCTTGCTGGAAGCGCTCGGCGCGCGCGCGCTCAGCAGGGCGGAGTGGGTGAAGGCAGCGAAGGCGCGGCTGAAAGGCGTGCCCGCGGCGCGCTGGCAGGCGGCTGTGGAAGAGCTGGTCTCCTCGATGCGGGTCTTCCGGCACACGCTGCGGATCGACGGGAAGAAGGTGGAGGCCTGCGCCCGCGCGGAGCACCGCGCAGCGTTCCTCGAACTGTACCGCCCGATGCTCGACCGCCTGAGAGAGGAGTGGCGGCGGCTGGGCGCCACGGAAGAACAAATCGCGCGGTTTTTGTCGGATGCTTCGGCGCCGGCGGCGGAGCTGGTGTTTGCGGAGCTGAAGGAGCTCGAGCGGCGAAGCCCGCCGCCGAACTATGTCGGCGCGCTGCGGAAGCGGCCCGCGCTGGCGCACCTCGGCAAGAAAGAATTCGACCGGGCCGCGCTGGCGCTTCTGCGCGCGGGCCGCGTCTACATGGCGCCGCACGATCACCCGATGCGGCTGCCCGAAGCCGAACGCGAAGAGCTGGTGGGCGACAACGAGGGGAACTTCTATGTCAGCATCTCCGCTCGCCGATGAGCTCAGGGGGATTCCCAACCCGTTTCGCAGCGGCATCACGCGCGACGCGTGGGACCCGGACTGGGTGGACGTGCCGGAAATCCACGCCGGCGTCTCGGCGAGGATCTGCGAGGAGGTGGCCGGCATCGCGCGGCTCGGCGGCAGCCGCGGCGTGCTTTTGTATGGCGAGCCGGGCAGCGGGAAGACCCACCTTCTGAACCGCATCCGCCGCTGGTGCCTGCAAGAAGGGGCGCTGTTTTCCGGGTTCCGCCTCCAGTGCGCGCCCCAGACGCTCTGGCGGCACCTGCGGCGGGAGTTCGCCGGCGATCTGCTGGAGCCGCTGCCGGACGGCTCGCGCCAGATCGAGCGGCTGCTTGCCGCCGGCGAAGACAGAATCCGCCGGCAGTGCGGCTTCGCACTTGCCACGGTTCTTTTGCACTGGCGCGCGGCGCGCTTTCTCCAGGAGTGCGAAGCCTGGCTGCGGGGCGAGCGGCTGCCGGAGTCCGTGCTGGCAGCGATGGGCATCGCCGAAGGAGGCGAGCTGGAGGAGGAAGCCGAGGACGAGGCGCGGCGCGTGTTGAAGGAGCTGATCGCGCTGGCGGCGCCGGCGCCCGTGGTGCTGGCGCTCGACCAGGTGGAGGCGATGCAGTCGGACTCGCAGGATCCGCGCGGGCTGAAGGCGCTCGGCTCGGCGGCGGCGGCCCTGCGCGACGAAAGCAACAACCTCGTGCTGGTCACTTGCGTCCAGACGAGCTTCCTGCCGGTGCTCGAGCAAACGCTTCATGCCGCCGACATGGATCGCATCAAGGAAGTCCGCCTGGAGCTGTCTTCTCTGGACGTGCACCAGGCGCGGCAATTGCTCATCGCGCGGCTCGAGGATGAGCCGGCGCTTCGCGGCCACCGCTTCCGGCTGAACCAGCCTCTGTGGCCTTTCACCGAATACGCGCTGCGCTACATCCTGGTGCGCGACGCCGCCATTGTCGCCCGGCGGTTGATCTACGCCGCGCGCGATCTGTTCGAGCAACTGCGCGACGGCAAGAGAGCCAGGGAAACACGCGACGCCGGAAGCTTTCTTGCCGCCGAGTTTCGCCGGCGGGCGAACCAGGCGCTTGAGAGCACCCATTGGGAGGGCAACGAATTTCTGCTGGACGGCTTCCGCCGGCTGATGCCGCTGGCAGGGTGGAGGAACGTGGAGCCGCGGCCGCAAGGCGTGGACCTGGCGCTGGAGAAAGACGGCAAGACGCTGTGGCTGGTGATGTTCAACCAGCCGCATATGCGTGGCGCGCCGCGGCGGCTGGAGCGGTTGCTCTCGCTTGAAGACGCCGGCCGCGTGCGGCTCGTGCGGGCGGCCAGCCTGCCGGTGGGCCGCCGCGCGCCGAAGACGGCGCAGGCGCTTGAGAAACTTGCGCAGCACGGCGCCCGGATGGTGCGGGTCTCGCGGGAGGCCCTGGCGGCGCTGGAAGCCTGCCGCACGCTGCTCGCCGATGCCGCCGCCGGCGACCTGCACATGGACGGGGAAGACCTGGGACGGGAGTTCGTGGAACAGTGGCTGCGGGGCAACCTGCCCGCCGAGCTGGAGGGACTGGCCGCCCGGCTGGAGACGGCCGGGGAAGATGAGCAGGCCGGCGACCGGCTCGCCGATGCCCTGGCCGAAGTCGTCCGCGCGGAGAAGATTCTGGCCGTCGCGGAGGCGGCGGCCCGGCTGGGGTGCGGGGTCGAGGAGGTGAGGCGCTGTGCGGATCAGGCTCAGGACATCATCGCGGCTGTGGGGGACCCTCCGCAGGTTCTGTTCGAGCGCTGCGGATGAAGGGATCCGGGATGCCGGCATGGCAGTGCTGACCGTTTCCGCGATTCGCAACGAGATCTGGCGCGCCGCCGGCGCACAGACGGCCGACGGCGCCGGGGCGGAAGCGGGCCGTCTGTTTCACCGGGTCGTGGCGGAAGCGCTGGGGGATGCATCGGCGGCCTCCTGGCTGCAATTCTTCAGCCCGGAGCGGCTCCGCGAGGATGCCGCGGCCGAAGCCTACAGCCGGTGGCTATACGAGGAGGTTCTTGGGCCCGCCCTGGCGGCGCGGCCGGCGGCATTCGAAGAGAAGCCGGAGGCGCTGCTCCGGCTCTGGCAAGGAGTGAGAAACTTCAGCAGCTGGCTGACGGGCGCGCTGCGCGAGTGCGAAGCTCGGGGCCTGATCCGGTGGGCGGGCCATCAGGGCTGGCAGGGCGCCGAGGCGCTGGCGCGGACGGAAGTGCCGCTGGCCTGGAAGATCCGTCAGCCCGGCTGGCGCGCGCCGGTGGAGGTCAGCGGAACGCTGGACGCGTTGTGGCGCGACCCGCGGAGCGGCCGCTGGTGCGTGGTGGAGTGGAAGCTCGCCTCGGCCGCGCCGGAGGCGGACCTGGCGCAGCTCTGCCTTTATCATCTGATGCTCGAGGCCAACGGCGAACCCGGCGCGGCGGCGCTGGTCAGCTTCGACCCGGCGCCGGCGCAAACCGTTTTCGACGCGGGCAGGCTGGAAGAGCTGAAACAAAGACTGACGGATCTGATCGGCCGGCTGGCGGGCGTCTCCGGCGCCCGGCCCCACCTCCTGGTCGAGCCCCGGCCGGCGCCGCCCTGGCAACGGACGGAACCCGCCCCGGCGCACTTGCAGCTGGCGCAGCGCACGATCGAGGTGCTCCGCGCCCGCGGCCACGCCGTGGAGCTGGGCCTGCCGATCGACGCCGGCCCGGCGTTTTTGCGGATCCGCGTCCGGCCCGAGGCGCGCACGAGCGTGCGGCGGCTGCTGGCCGAGGCCGACAACCTGCAGGTGCAGCTCGGCCTGCCCGCGCGGCCGTTCCTGCGCAAGGGCGAGGGCTGCGTGCTGGTGGAGGTTCCGCGGGAAGACCGCGAGGTGCTGCCGTTCAGCTCGGTGGACATGGGCCGTGCGGCCGACAAGCGCGCGCCGCTGCTGGTGGGCGTGGATCTGGCGGGCGAGCCGCACTTCGCCGACCTGGCCGATCCCCGCACGCCGCACCTGCTTGTGGCCGGCGCCACGGGCAGCGGCAAGAGCGAGTGGCTCCGCACGGCCCTGGCCAGCCTGTTCGCCACCCACACGCCGGCGGACCTGCGCGTGGTGCTGGTGGACCCCAAGCGCACCGCCTTCGGCGAGCTGCGCGACTCGGCCTATCTCTGGCCGAAGCTGGGGCTGCTGACGCCGCCCGACCAGGAGATGACGGACGCCTTCGACGCGCTGATCGACGAGATGGAGGCGCGCTACCGCGAGTTCGAGCGGCAGGGGATCGGCGCGCTGGAGCAGTGGCGCGGGGAGGCCAGAACAAGACCGCCGCGAATTGTTCTTTTTTGCGACGAGTACGCCGATCTGGTCCACGGCGCGGCCGAGCGCAAGGAGCTGGAGCGGCGCATCGCACGGCTGGGCGCGAAGGGCCGCGCGGCGGGCATCCATCTGGTCCTGGCCACGCAGCGCGCCAGCCGCGACGTGGTCACCGGCGTGATCAAGGCCAACCTCGCCGGGCGCGTGTGCCTGCGCGTGGCCGAGGCCATCGAATCGCGGCTCGTGCTGGGCGTGGCGGGCGCAGAGAACCTGACCGGGCACGGCGACCTGCTCTGGTCGGAGGGGCTCGAACCCGTCCGGCTCCAGGCGCCGCTGCTCGACGAAGCGTCGCGCCGGCGCCTGTTCCGGTGGGTTGCGCGCGCGGCAGGAGAACGGTAGATGGCGCGGACGCTGGTGATGGGCATCCTGAACGTGACGCCGGATTCGTTTTCCGACGGCGGGCGCTTCGCCACGCCCGCCGAGGCGGTGGAAGAGGCGCGGCGCCTGATCCAGGAGGGGGCCGACCTTGTCGACATCGGCGGCGAGAGCACCCGCCCCGGCGCGCACCCCGTGCCGGAGGACGTGGAGCTGGCGCGCGTGCTGCCGGTGATCGAGGTGGTGGCGCTCGACCCGCGGGCGCGGGTGTCGATCGACACGATGAAACCGCGCGTGGCGGCGGCCTGTCTGGAAGCAGGCGCGACGCTCATCAACGACACGAGCGGGCTGCGGGACCCCGAAATGGCGCGCATCGCAGCCGCCGCGGGCGCGGGCGTCGTCATCATGCACACGCGCGGCACGCCGCTCACCATGCGCGAGCATGCGGTCTACCAGGACGTGATGCGCGAGGTCATCGAGGAGCTGCGGCCGCGCGTCGAGCTGGCCCGCGAGGCGGGCGTCCGCGAAATTTATGTCGACCCCGGCATCGGCTTCGCCAAGACCCCGGCGCAGAGCTTCGAGATTCTCAGGCGGCTGCCGGAGCTTTCCGCGCTGGGCTGCCCGATCCTCATCGGGCCTTCCCGCAAGTCGTTTCTCGGCGTGCTGCCGGGCATGGAAGAGGTGGGCGCGCGGCTGGAAGGAACCATCGCGGCCGCCGTCATCGGGGCCTGGAACGGCGCCTCCATCGTGCGCGTGCATGACGTGGCCCCGGTGAAAAAGGCGCTGAGCGTGGTGGATGCCGTGAAAGGCGGGTTATGGACAAGATCATCGTGAGCCAGGCGCGGCTGGCGGCGCGCATCGGCGTGACCGAAGAGGAGAGGTCGCGCGAGCAGGAGCTGGTGGTGGATGTGGAGCTGCTTGCGGACACGCGCGAGGCGGCGCGCACCGACGATCTGAGCCATTCGATCGATTACGCCGCCGTCCACGCGACGCTGGCCGAAACGGCGCGCGCCGCCCCGCTGGCGCTGGTGGAAACGCTGGCGCAGAGGATGGCGGACGCGCTCCTGGCGCGCTTCCCCGCCCGCGAGGTGCGCGTGCTGGTGCGCAAGCCGGGCGCGTTGCAGGCGCAAGGCGCCGCATGGGCGGGCGTCGAGATCACGAGGCGGCGCGATGGCTGAGGCGTGGATCGGACTGGGGTCGAATCTCGGCAACCGGCGCGCGCACCTGCGCGGCGCGTTGCGCGAGCTGGCGCGCCTCGGCCGCCTGCGGGCCGTTTCCCCGCTGTACGAGACCGAGCCGGTGGGGCTGCGGGAACAGCCGGCGTTTCTCAACGCCGCGGCGTGTCTGGAAACGGAGCTGGGGGCAGGCGAGCTGCTGGACGCGCTGCTCGAGATCGAAGCCCGCCACGGGCGCGTGCGCGGGGAGCGCAACGCGCCGCGGACGCTGGACCTTGATCTGCTCTTCTACGATGACGCCGTGATCCGCGAACCCGGGCTCGAGGTGCCGCACCCGAGGCTGCACGAGCGCCGGTTCGTGCTGGAGCCGCTGTGCGCCGCCGCGCCCGGCCTGCGGCACCCGGTGCTCGGGCTGAGCGTGCGGGAGCTGCTCGAGCGGCTTGAGGATCCATCAGCCGTGGCCCTGGTGGAGGAAGCGGCCTGGACCGCGGGGCTGGTCAATCCCTGACGAGCAGCACGGCGGCCTGCGCTTCGCCGGACTTGCCCTCGCCGACCGGCCCGACCTTTTCCGCCGTCTTGAATTTGATCGAGACGCGTTCCGGGGGCAATTCGAGCGCCGCGGCCACGCTTGCGCGGATCGCCTCGCGCCAGTCCTTCAGCTTCGGCCGCTGGAGGATCACCGTGGCGTCGACGTTGCCGATGCGGTAGCCGCGCTCGCGCGCCAGCGCGGCGGCGTGGCGGAGAAAGACCAGCGAGTCGCAATCCTTCCACCGCGGGTCGCTGTCAGGGAAGTGCATGCCGATATCGCCGAGGGCCAGTGCGCCGAGCAGCGCGTCGGTGAGCGCGTGCAGCAGCACGTCGCCGTCCGAGTGGGCCTCGAAGCCGAACTCGCACGGGATGCGCACGCCGCCCAGCACCAGGGCCCGCCCCGGCGCCAGGCGGTGATTGTCCCAACCGAGGCCGACGCGGACGTCCATCAGCCGGCCACCTTCTGCCGCTCGCTGGCAAGGAAGAGCTGGGCGAGCTCCATGTCGGAGGGCCGCGTGATTTTGATGTTGCGGTCCGAGCCGGGCACGACCTGGATCTCGACGGTTTCCAGCCGCTCGACGAGGCTCGACTCGTCGGTGCCGGTGAAGCCGTCCTCGCGCGCCTTCTCGAAGGCGCGGCGCAGGATGTCGGCGCGGAAGACCTGGGGCGTTTGCGCCAGCACGAGGCGGTCGCGGTTCAGCGTGCCACGGACCACGTGCCGGTGGACCTGCTTCACCGTGTCCACGGGGACGATGCCGGCGATGGCCGCGCCGTGGTGCGCCGCGGCGAGGATCGTCTCCGAAATGATCTCCTGCGACACGAACGGACGCACGGCGTCGTGCACGGCGACGAGGTCGACGTCCTGCGGGAGAGCGAAGAGCGCGTTGGCGACCGACTCCTGGCGCGTCTCGCCGCCCTCGACGCAGCGCACCGGCTTCTGGTACTTCTCGTGGGCGATCATCTCCTCCACCCACGGAATGTCTTCGCGCCGCAGCGCCACCACCACCTCCGTCACATGGTGCGACGCGACGAACTTGCGGATCGTGTGGATCAGGATGGGGACGCCCTCAAGCAGCATGAACTGCTTGCGGCTGGTGCCGGTGGTTTCGGCGGCGGCGCGCATCCGGGTGCCGAGGCCGGCGGCGGGAAGGATCACCGAGACTTTCATGGCGATGCGTGTTCTGCTGTGCGTATCTCTCCGAAGCCCGGTCAGGAGCGCGGCGGCGCGGCCGCCCTCTCCGCAGGCGCAGGTTCCGCGGAGCGCTGGCCGCCGGAGGCCGGCGCCTTGTCATACACCTGGTGGACGCGCTCGTCGAAGCGGCCGAAGATCATCTTGCCGGCCTGCGTTTGCAGGACGCTGGTGACGGAGATGTCGATCGTTTTCGAAATCATCTTCCTGGCGTTGTCGACCACGACCATGGTGCCGTCGTCCAGGTAGGCGACGCCCTGGTTGTATTCCTTGCCTTCCTTGAGAATGAAGACGCGCATGGTCTCGCCGGGCAGCACGATGGGCTTGAGGGCGTTGGCGAGCTCGTTGATGTTGAGCACTTCGACGCCGTGCAGCTGGGCGACTTTGTTGAGATTGAAGTCGTTCGTGATGATCTTGCAGTCGTAGGTCTTGGCCAGCTCGATCAGTTTCAGGTCCACCTCGCGGATGTGCGGGTAGTCATCTTCGAGGATCTGCACGTTGAGATGGGCCATCTTCTGGAGCCGCTGGAGGACGTCCAGTCCGCGCCGGCCGCGGTTGCGCTTCATCGAGTCGGCCGAGTCGGCCACCAGCTGGAGCTCGCGCAGCACGAATTGCGGCACCACCAGCGTCCCGTCGAGAAAGCCCGTTTCGGCGATGTCGGCGATGCGGCCGTCGATAATCACGCTCGTGTCGAGGATTTTGAAGGACTGCTTCTGCGCCTTCTCGCCCCCGAACAGCCCGCCGAGCGCGGACAGGTTCAGCATGTCGCCCTTGGCGGCGCCGACCACCAGGCCGACGTAGGTCATTACCAGAAGGATGAGCAACTGAAAGAATGAGACCGTGCTTCGCGGGCCGGGCAGGGCCCACGAGATGACCATGGAAATGAGAAAGGCGCCCGCAATGCCCAGCACCGACCCTGCGGCGGCCCCGATCAACCGTTTCAGACTGACCTGTTTGAGCCGGGCCTCGGCCAGGACGATCAACAGGCCGATCACGCAGCCGGTGGCGGCGGCGTATGGCGGCATGAGTCCAAAGGGCTGAAGGAACCAAGCGGCAGTCGCCAGGGTGAGCACGAAGATCGCCCGGATGAGCAGCAGATCGTTCACCGGCAACTCCTGAACATGACATCGGGCGGCGCACGCCGCCTTCGGGACGACAGACGCACGCGCCGCGGATTGAGTATACCACCCAATCCGCTTTTTTCACTGCTCCGGGAAGGCCGGCGAACCTGCGACGCCGCGCGCTATTGCACCGGGCGGCCCGCCGGGGGCAGATCGGCCGGGCCCAACTGATTCATGACCCAAAGGACATTCCGCGCATACTCCGGGTTCGGGTTGTAGACCTGGAGGATGCGGCGCACGTCGCGGTTCCGGTACAGCGGCGAGTTGGCGAGCCGGCCGGCCACATGGTAGATGCCGGCCCGCGTGTCGGGAAAGTACCGGTTGCAGTTGTCCCAGCCGAAGATGTTGTTGTTCCGGGCCTCCTTGCCGCCGGTGGATTCGATGAAAGCGATGCCGGGCAGCAGGCGCCAGTCGAGGCCGTTCTCGTCGGCGGCGAGGATGAAATCCTCGGCATACACGTGAGCGGGGCAATCGTTTGCCAGAAAGAACTGTTTGATGCAGTAAAGCCGCGGGTCGCGGGCATCGGGCGCCGCCGGGGCGGGCCTGGGGCCCGGATCGGCCGACTGCTGAATGATCACCAGTCCTGTCAGCAACAGCAAGCTGCGAGAAACCGTGCGTCCTATCAAAGAACAGTCCTCCCCTCTTTCCCTTCCACACGATTGGCGAAAGGACACACCCCACGCGGCCGTGTCCTGTGCCACAGTTTCCTGTCTGGCGCCGGCTGCGCGGCCGGCGGTTGGAATCAGGGCGGCCTTGCCGCGTCTGTCGCTGAACCCCGCGCGGGGGTCCTGCTGGTTGCCGAGGCGGTTCGCAGGGCCCGTGCCCGCAGGCTTTGCCGGTCGCCGCGAACCCGTCAGGCGGCGAGCCGTCAGCGGCGCGCCGCAGAATGCCGTCTATCTGAAGCAAACGGCATCTGCCATTATATCAAAAGGCCCGCCTGCCGCACCCCCGGCAAGTACTACGAGTTCAGGGTGGATATGAACCGCCTTGGGGAGGGGGGACCCCCACCGGCCGCAGCCGCGGGGCGGCGCGGGAGAGGGCTGTGTTGAGTGCGCGAGGCTTGTGAATCTACAATGCTATGTGGGAGCAAACGGCTCGGGCGCCCACGCCTCAGGCGGGCGCAGCGCCGGTTCAGCAGAATCTGACCGCCAAAAGGAGTTCCATCCGATGAAGTTCCGTCCACTGCATGACCGTATTCTGGCTCAGCGCGTTGAAGAAGGCGAGGAGAAGGTTGGCGGCATCATCATTCCCGATACCGCCAAGGAGAAGCCCCAGCGGGCGAAGGTGGTCGCTGTCGGCGACGGCAAGATCCTGAAGGACGGGAAGCGGGCGGCGCTGGATGTGAAGCCCGGCGATGAAGTGCTGGTCGGCAAGTGGTCCGGCACCGAGGTGAAGATCGACGGTGAAGAGTATCTGGTTCTGAGAGAGGACGAGATCCTGGCCGTGCTTGGCTGAGACCGGCGGCGACAGAAAAGAAACCACAAGAGAGCAACTGATGAGGAACAGCAAGATCCGGATGCGTCTCATGATGCTGGCGGGCGGGCTGCTGGCAGCGGCCATCACAGCCCCCGCGCAAGTCAAGGTCGGCGTGGTCGACCTCCAGAAGGCCTTGCAGGAAACGGCGGAGATCAAGCAGGCAGAGGCCGACCTGAAAGCGCGGTTCGGGCCGCGCCAGGAAGAGCTGGCGCAGCTCGAGAGGGAAATCGCCAAGCTGCAACAGGAAGCGCAGGCCAACCAGGACAAGTACACCGAAGCAGCGATGAGCGAGCTGGTCAACCGCATCCAGCTCAAGCAGCGGCAGTACCAGCGCAACAGCGAAGCCCTTCAGGACGCGGTAAACCGCGAGCGGCAGGACATCCTGCAACGGGTGGGGCAGCGCTTCCGCGAGGTGTTGAAGAAGGTGGCCGAGGAAAAGGGCCTTGACGTCATTATCGACGCGTCCAATCTGCTGTTCTCCAGGCCGGCGCTGGACATCTCGGCCGACGTCACCGCTGCTTACGACAAAGCCTATCCGGTAAAGAAGTAGGGCGGTTCGCCGCCCGGGAGGGCGGACGATGAGCAGCTTTCTCGAAACCTACGGGCAGGAAGAGTCCCGGAGGGCGCGCAGGATCCGGCGGTGGCTGCTCGGCAGCCTCGCCGTGGTCGTCGCCGCTCTGGCGGCCTATGTGTATTTCCACGACTTCCGGGAGCGGCGGCAGGTGGCCCGGTTCCTGCAACTGCTCGCCGAGAAAAAATACGACGACGCCTACCGCCTGTGGGGCTGCGACCCGGCCCGCCCCTGCCGGGATTACAACATGGAGAAGTTCCTCGAGGACTGGGGCCCGAAGAGCCCTTACGGCAATGTGGCCAAGGCGCGGGTGCGCCGCACGCGGTCCTGCGAGGAGGGCATCATCCAGATCCTGGAGTACGGACCGGGCGACGAGGTGTTCCTCTACGTCGACCGCAAGGAGAAACACATCTCCTACAGCCCGTTCGGCTATTGCGTGGACGCCTCGGGCCGCAACGTCAATCTGATCGACATCTTCTTCCGCTGAACCCGCCGCGGAACGAGTCCCCGCTGCGCTGCATCTCTCTGATGGGTTGTGATGCTTGCCGCCGCGGTGTTCTGCCTCCTGCTGCCTGTCGCGGGCGCGATCCCGCTGCTGCCGGAGGGGTTCCAGGCTCTTTACAACCTGGATTATGCCCGCGCCATCGCGCTGTTCGAGGAGGAAACCGCGCAGCGGCCGGATGACCCGGAGGCCTGGAACCACCTGGCCCAGGCGATTCTGCACCGCGCGTTGTTCGATGCCGGCGCCTTCGACTCCGCCGCCTTCGCCTCAGGCAACTCTTTTCTGCGCAGGCCGAAAGTGCCCATGCGGCCGGAGGACCTGGCCCGGTTTCAGGACGCGATCAGCCGCTCGCTCGCTCTGTGCGAGGAACGGCTGAAACGGAACGGCCGGGACGCAGCCTGCCTCTATGCAAGCGGGGTCGCGCACGGCCACAAAGCGCAGCTGGCCATGTGGGTTCGCAAGGCATGGTTCGAGGCGCTGCGGGAGGGCACGAAAAGCCGCGCGGCCCACGAACAGCTGCTGCGCGTGGCCCCGGATCTCGCCGACGCGCGACTGATCCCGGGGCTGCACGAATACATCGCCGGCAGCCTCCCGTGGTACATCAAAGGCCTGGCCTTCCTGGCGGGCTTCCGCGGGAGCCGGCAGCACGGGATGGAACAGATGGAAAGAGCCGTCGCGGAGGGGAAAAAGACCGCCGTGGAAGCGCGCGTGATGCTGGCCGTCGTGTACCGGCGGGAAAAGCAGTTTCCGAAGGCGGCCGCGCTGATGCGGGAGTTGACGGAGGCTTTCCCGAGGAACCATCTTTACCGCATTGAGGAAATCCGGCTGCTGGCCGAGGCCGGCCTTGCGTCCGATGCGCGCCGGCGCCTGGAGGCGCTGGCGCAGAGCGGTCTTGTTCCCCCTGATAAGATCGAAGAGTTGCGACGCGCGGTCGACCGGATTCCCGGGCGGAGGACGCCATGAGAGAACCTTCCAGCCGTTTTCTCGCGCTGCTGGGCGGCGATGAATCCGCGATGGAGCTGGACGAGGCCGCCATGGAGGTGGCCGCGCTTGATCACGGCGACCTGGCGCGGCAGGCCGTGTTCCGCCAGCTCGACATCTGGGCCCGGCGCGTCCGCGCCGTGGCGGGGGAGGCCGCGCGCGGCGCGGTGCTGCTGCACGCGGTCAACCACGTCCTGTTCGAGGAAGAAAAGCTCGAAGGAGACCGCGAAGATTACTACTCGCCCGCCAACAGCTGCATTGACATGGTCATGGCGCGCCGCAAGGGCCTGCCCATCACGCTTTCGGTCATCTGCATCGAAGTGGCCCGCCGCGTGGGGCTGCCGCTTTCCGGCGTGAATCTCCCGGGCCATTTCATCTGCCGCTACGACGACGAGGAAGGCGTCCGCGTCATGGTGGATCCCTTCAACGGCGGCAGGCTCCTCACCGAAGACGATTGCCTCCGCCTCGCCGAAGAAGCCGCCGGCGCCGTGCTGCCGCCCCTCGAGGCGCTGTTTGCGCCCGCGCCCAAGAGCCGCATCATCGGCAGGATGCTCAACAACCTGCACGGCGCCTACTGGCGCCGGGGCGACATCGACAAGGCGGTGGAAGTGGCGCACTGGCTGCGCATGGCCGCCCGCGGATAATTCCGCCAATGGCGGCGCCAATTCCGGGTGTACAATAACAGTGTCCCGATGGAATTAAGCGCGTACGAAATCGAGGCGCGGCTGCATCAGTTCAACAAGCTGATCCAGGAGCTTCTCCGCGGGCGCCTGAATCGGAACACTTTCCAGCCCTGGGAAGTGGAAATCCTGCTCGACATCGAGTCCTGCGACCTGAAAGACGTCAACAAGCGCAACCTGCTCGTCCGCTACCAGAAAGCCGCCAACCGCTATGTGGAGCGCGGCGGACGAACGCTGCTCAAGCTGTCCGAATATCTCGCACGGAAGCATATGCAGCCCGTGAACGGGCCAAAAGAGCCCGAGGCGCAGCCGCCTTCGCCGCCGCGAAAAACCTCCCGAAAATCCTCCCCCAAGCGCAACTAATCTTGGAGTGTTTTCCCTTTCATTTTCAGGGGAAGCACATCATAAACATAGATGGAATACCCGATGCGCGCCACCGGGGTTTGCGCCCGGAGCCAGCCGTACCATTCCCGCCTGTGATACACGCCCTGGAGCAGCGTCACGCTGATCGCATACCAGCGGCGTTGCGGAAGCAGGCCCCGCCGGATCTCCTCGTCGGGAATCACCCCGCATTCATCAAAACCGTAATAGTCCAGCGGCACCACCCCGAAATAGCACAGGCAGACGTCGTTGCGCGGCCGGTCTCCGAGCCACCGGATCAGCTCGCCGAGGCTCTGGCCCCAGTCGATGTTGGAGTCGAGCAGGATGTTGGCGCCGTTTTCCGGGCCGCCGGCGGCGAAGTTGAAGAAGGAAATGTCGTAGGGGATGATGCGCGCGCTCTCCGTGGCCGTCATCAGGCAGCAGCCCGCCAGCAGCACGGGCGCCGCGCGCCGGTAGAGCCGGCCGCCATACGCCGCCATCAGCCCGGCAGCCAGGGCCGCCGTCAGGGGCCAGACCGGCAGAAGGTGCCGCACTCCGATGTTGACGTGGCTCTGCAACGCCGCCGCCCAGTAAGCCGCCATCGGGATCGCCAGCACCGCCCAGGCGCGGAGCGGGGCAAGCGGCAGCAACGGCAATGCGAGCGCGAGCAGCAGCAGACCGCCTGCCGGCATCTTCACCAGGAATGCGACGGGAAAGTATTGCCACTTGCCGCCCTTGTAGATCTCGCCCAGCAGGAAGGCCTCGTGCCCCTCTTCCTGGTGCTTGAAGTGCGCGCCCACGCCGACCAGCCAGGGATGCGCCGGGACCTTCCATTTCTCGCCCATGTAACGCAAGGCCGTGTTGACGGGGCCGCCTTCGGCGACCCGCTCGTCGAGCCGGGGCAGCCGCTTCAGGTTCCAGCCCGCGGGCCCGTAAGAAAGCAGGGCGGCCAGCAGGCCGACCGAGCAGGCGCCGGCCAGGACCGCGGCGCTCCGGCGCCAGCCCTGCCGCAAGGCGAGCGCCAGCAGCAGGAACGACGGGGCCAGGAACAACGTGGAGAGCTTCACGGCGAAGGCCGCGCCTGTGGCGAGTCCCGCCAGCAGGATGCGCGCGCGGCCTCCGCGCGCGAGCGCCGCCTCGAAGGCGACCAGGGCCAGAGACGAGGCCAGCGCAGCCGCCATGTCCGTGGTCGTGTAATGGCCGTGCGCGCACAGGGTGGGATCCAGCGAGACCAGCGCCGCGGCCGCCAGGCCGGCTGCGGGGCCGAACCGGGCCCGCGTCCACAGCGCGACGGCCAGCGTCAGCGCGAGCGTCAGCAACACCACCATCGCGCGCGCCGCAAACAGCAGCGTCTCGGCGCGCCATTTCGGCTGGCGGTAGAGAATCTGCTTGCCGTGCTCGATCATGTCCCGGTGCTTCCAGGACTCTTCGCCGAGCCGCGGGTCGGCCCGCATGGCAAGCAGCGGCAGAGTGAACCAGACGCGCGCCAGCGGCGGGTGTTCCGTGTCCAGCTCGTACAGGCCCGTCTTCAGGAACGTGTAGCCGCTGGCGATGTGGATGCCTTCGTCGACCGTCTGCGTCTCGCGCCAGGAGTTGTAGAGGCAGCGCGCCCCCTGCACCAGCAGCAGCGCCGCCACGAGGATGCGCCAGAGACGCAGGCTCATCCGCTCATCCGATGCGCCGCGCGCCGGCCGACGGGGCGCAGCGGTAGATGGCGGGCGTGATGCCGTATTTCTCCTGGTACGCAGCGGCGAGGCGTTCGCGGAACCGGTCGACGGCGCCCCGGTCCACCAGGCTCACCGTGCAGCCGCCGAAGCCGCCGCCGGTCATGCGCGAGCCGTAGACGCCCTCGAGGGTGAGCGCCGTGTCCACCATGAAGTCGAGCTCCTCGCAGCTGACCTCGTAGTCGTGCTGGAGCGAGCGGTGGCTTTCCACCATGAGCCGCCCCATCGCGCCCAGGTCGTTGCGCCGGGCCGCGGCGAGGAAGTCCTGCACGCGCCGGTTTTCGAGGATCACGTGCCGCGCCCGCGCCAGCGGGATCTCCGGCATCTGCCGCGACGCCCGTTCCAGGTCCGCCAGGGTGACGTCGCGCAGCGACTCGCGCCCCGGGAAAAACGACAGCGCCTCGCGGCATTCCGCCACCCGCTGCCGGTAGGCCGAGGAGCCGAGCTCGTGCTTGACCATCGTGTTGGCCACCACGATTTCGACGCCCTCGGGAATCGGGACGTACTCGTGCGTCACCGAGCGGCAGTCGAGCAGGATGGCCTTGTGCTCCTGGCCGAACACCGATGCGTACTGGTCCATGATGCCGCATGGCATGCCGACGAACTCGCGCTCGGCGCGCTGGCACAGCCGCGCCAGGGCGAGCTTGTCCATCTCTCGCCCGTCGAGCAGCGCGAGCGCGGAGGCCACCTCCAGCGCCGCCGAGGAGCTGAGGCCGCTCCCCGGGGGCACGCTCGAGTCGATTTCCAGCCGCATCGGCTTCAGCTCGACGCCCGCCGCGGCCAGCTCCCGCGCCACGCCCAGCACGTAATCGCACCAGGCGCCGGTGCGCTTCATGGCCGGGATCGCCTCGAGGGGAAAAATCATTTCTCCCGGGTATTGTGCGGAGCTCAGGTGCAGCACCGCGCGGCGCGCCGGCGCGCTGCGGATCGTGCAGCCCATGTCCAGCGCGGCGGGCATGACGAAGCCCATGTTGTAGTCGGTGTGTTCGCCGATCAGGTTCACCCGGCCGGGGGCGAACCACTTCTTCACGCGCGACGTGCGAGCCAAAGGAAGATTCCTCCGAAGACGAGCGAGAAGATCCCGAACTCGAGGTTCAGGTTGCGGTCGAGCAACGGCGCGCGGAAATCGAAGGCCAGTCCGGTCGCCGTGAGGATCAGCCCCAGCAGCACGAAGAAGTAGCCGGCGGGTTTTCTCAGGTCCAGCATCGCAGGCTCCTAGTAGAAGATCAGGTTCAGCCCCAGGCACAGGATGGCCGCCACCAGCGCCAGCACGGCCGGCCGCTTGTACCACACGGCAGGCTCGGCCTCGTGCTTCGTCACCCCGTAGACCAGCCCGACGAGCTCCTCCTCCGGGCGCGGCTTGCCGAACAGGCTGACCACGATGGTGACGAAGAAGCAGACCGTCCAGGCATTGATCGCCACCCAGAAGTTCTGCGCCATCGACGAGGGGAACTCGTGCAACACGCCGAGCCAGCCGCCCTTGCCTTCGGCCAGCGTCAGGCTGTAGGTGAGCGCCGCCGCGGCCGTGCCCGCCACCAGCCCGGAAAACGCGCCGTTGCCGGTGGCGCGCTTCCAGAACATGCCGAGCAGGAAGGTGGCGAACAGCGGCGCGTTGACGAAGCCGAAGATGAGCTGGAGGAAGTCCATCATGTTGTTGAACTGCGTCGCCAGGTAGGCGGCGCCGATCGACATCGCCGTGCCGAAGATCGTCGCCATGCGGCCCATCCACAGATAGTGCGAATCCGGCGCGTTCTTGCGGATGTAGCTCTGGTAGATGTCGTAGGTCCAGACGGTGTTGAACGCCGTGACATTGCCCGCCATGCCGCTCATGAAGCTCGCCACCAGCGCCGTCAGCCCCACGCCGAGCATGCCGCTCGGGTAGAACTGCTCCATCAGGCTGAACAGCACCTTGTCATAGTCCGGGCCGCCGTTCTTGAGCGGGATCGAATAGCCCGCGCCCAGCTGCGACAGCGCCGCTGCCGCCACGCCCGGGACGATGACGACGAACGGGATCAGCATCTTCGGGAAGGCCCCGACGATCGGCGTGTTGCGCGCGTCCGTCATGGTGCGCGCCGCCATGGCGCGCTGGATCACCAGGTAGTTCGTGCACCAGTAGCCGAAGCTCAGCACGAAGCCCAGACCCATGATCAGCCCGAAAACCTCCACGCCCATGGGGTTGTCCGCCGGGTTGGCCAGGTGCCGCCAGGCCTGCGTCATCTGGGGGCTGAGGCGCGCCTCGATGCCCTGCCAGCCGCCCGCCTTCTGCACGCTGAGAATGGCCAGCGGCGCGAACCCGGCGACGATCAGAAAGAACTGGAGCACCTCGTTGTAAATCGCGCTCGACAACCCGCCCAGATAGGTGTAGGCGAGCACGATGCCCGCCGACATCAGCACGGAAAACGTGAAGCTCCAGCCGAAGATGGCCTGAAGCAGGATGCCGAGGGCGTACATCGAGATGCCCGAGCTGAAAATCGTCATCACCGCAAAGGTGATTGCGTTGAACCCGCGCGTCTTCTCGTCGAAGCGCAGCTTGAGGTACTCGGGCACGCTGCGCGCCTTGCTGCCGTAATAGAACGGCATCATGAAAACGCCCACGAACAGCATGGCCGGGATGGCGCCCACCCAGTAGAAGTGCGAGGTGAGCATCCCGTACTTGGCGCCGGAACCGCACATGCCGATCATTTCCAGCGCGCCCATGTTGGCGGCGAGAAACGCCAGCGATGTGATCCACAGCGGCAGCGAGTGCGCGCTCGTCAGGAACTCGCTGCTCGTGCGCACGTGCTTGCGCAGGAACCAGCCGATGCCGAGCACGAAGCCGAAGTACAGCACGAGGACGAGGTAGTCGACAAAGTGGAGGGACATAAAGCAGACCCGCGAATCTCTTTGTATATCACATCCGCCCGCAACCCAAAAGAAACGGCCCGGGGTGCAGGCCCCGGGCCGTTTGCATCGGTTGGAGCGGGCCGGCTCAGAATTCGAGCCGCAGGCCCATGGTGATGAGCCGCGCGCCGAGCTGCGGCCCGGTCGGGCGGCCGAAGTTGGCGTTGCCGATGGTGCCCACCACGCCGCCGAAGTTGGTGCGGTTGAACGCGTTGAACGCGTCGGCGCGGTAGGTGAGCGTCACCGGGTTCTTGTCGTTCTGCCACAGGGTGGTCTTCTTGACGATGCCGATGTTGTCAGAGAATATCGGAGGCTGGCGGAATTCGCTGTGGAAGAACGCCGCCGTGCCGAGCGTGTAAGGCGCGGCCGGCTTCCACGCAGCCGGGTTCAGCCAGCGTGTGGCCGGGTTGTTCGGGTCCAGCGTGGTGCGGTCGATGCCCGTGCGGACCGGCGCGCCCTCGACCTGTACCGCCTTGGTCTGCCCGGCGAAGATCGCCCCCGAGCCGAGCGGGTTGCCCGGCGTGACGATCTGGATCAGGTTGCCAACCGCCCAGCGGTGCGCCGAGCTCAGGGTCCAGTTGGAGACGAGCGCGTTGACCAGCGGGTTGGCGTTGCCGAGGAAGCGCTTGCCTTTGCCGAAAGGCAGCGTGTAGGTGAGCAGCATGGTGCCCACATGAGGCTGATCGAAGGGCATGTAGCTCTTCGAGTCGCTGATGTTGTAGTAGTCCTGCGGCGTGGCCGTGCCGAACTGCGAGAAGATCTGGCGGAAGTGAGCCTGGCCGAGGGACTTGGACCACACATAGGTGCCCATGAGCTGGAAGTCCCCGTAGCGGCGCTCCACCTTGAGCTGGAGCGAGTCATACCAGGTCCGTCCGACGCCCGCGTTGCGGCTGTAGACGGAAAGGTACTGCGGATAGGGCCGCAAGGCTTGAGCCACGGACGGAATCCTTCCGGCGTTGGCCGCCTGGAAGGAGGCGATGAAGCCGGGGTAAGGCTCCGTAATGCCCGCCGCCACGGCCTCGGGGCTGTTGACAGGGCGGCTGAGGAGCGAGCCGAGCCGGAGGTAGCTGGTCGGCAACTGGTTCATGTCGACCGTCGAGTTGAGATAGCGGCCGCGGTTGCCCTGGTAGGCGATGTCGAACAGCCAGTTCCTGAACTCCTGCTGGATGTTGAAGCTCCAGGTCTGGATGCGCGGCGCTTTGCCGAAGGTCGGCCCCATGTAGTCGGCGTTGAGGAAGTTGGCGATGGTCGGGTCGAGGTTCGGCGGGGGCTTGTATCCGGGCCGGATCGGAATGCCGCCATCCCAGTTCAGCACCGGATTGAAGCCGTCGCTTTCGAGCGCGTTCTGGGCGAAGAAGCCCAGGCGGCAGCCGCAGCCGCCGTTGCCGAGCGTCTGGTAGTAGATGCCGTAGCCGCCGCGCAGCACGGTCTTGTCAAACAGCTTGAAGGCGAAGCCGGCGCGCGGCCCGATGTTGGTCCAGTCGGTGGGGAAGGTGCGCGGAGTGCCCGTGCGGCCCGCGCCCTGACCGGCAAAGATGTAGGCGCCGGGACGGCCGGCAGCGCCGGGGTTCGCCACCCGCGGGTCGAACGTCGAATAGCCGTTGGGGATGTGCCAGCCGATGGGCACCTCATACCGCATGCCCAGGTTCAGCGTCAGCCGCGCCGTCACGCGCCAGTTGTCCTGGAAGTAGCCGGCCGTGTAGCGGTATTTGACCGGATCGAACAGCACCGGCGGCACCACGCGGTCGGCGGCGTCCACGGCGCCCAGCAGGAGGCTGGCGAACTCATGGCCGGTGGTGGAGATGGTGGCCGTTGACATCGCCGTCTGGCGGCGGTGGAAGACGTAGCGGCCGTTGGCGCCGGCATAGTCGCGGCCCAATGTTGACAGCCAGCGGGCGTCCCAGCCGAACTTCATCTCATGCTTGCCGCGCAACCACGTGTAGCCCTGCGTCACCATGAACGTGTCGTTGTCCTGGCCGCCGTTGTCCACCTTGCCGTCCTGCACCCCGTAAGGAGACAGGCCCGCCGCGCCGGAGAACTGGATGCGCGGCATGGCGTCCCAGTCGCCGGTCAGGCCCGGGATGCCGAGCTTCGAACCCCAACCGCGCTGATTCGGGTTGCGCCAGTACTGGCGGGTGGCCGAGGCGGAGATGTTGGTCACCGCCAGCAGGTTCGGCTTCAGGCTCATCACATAGTTGAAGCGGACGTTCCAGGGTTTCTGCCCGTTCTGCAACCCGTTGCCGACGGGGCCGGGGAAGTTCGTCGTGTCGTTCTGGATCATGTCCTCGCGGGTCAGGAGGAAGCTGGCCCTCTGGGTCGGCGAGAAGTTGTGGTCGAACTTGATGCTCCAGATGGTGCGGTCGAACACGCTCGTGCTGACGAAGTTGTAGTTCTGCGCGAGGCGCGCCACGTTGGGGTCCGGGATCAGCGGCAGCAGGTTCTTCGAAACATTGCTGAAACGCGCCTGCGGGATGCGCTGGTCGGGAAACGGCGCCCGCACGCCGCCGCTGAGGGTGAGCGGATCATAGATCGGCGGCACGCCCGCCTCGCTGAAATCGCCCTGCTTCATGCGCGCCGTGGGCACGGTCAGCACCGGGAAACTCAGCGACGCCGGGCGGATGTCCTTGGTGTAGGTGAAGAACCAGAAGGTCCGGTTCTGGCCGTTGTACACCTTCGGGATGAAGATCGGGCCGCCGATGGCGCCGCCCGTCTCATTGAAGCGCTCCTTGGGGCGGGCGCGGCCGATCGAATTGAACGTCCAGCTGTTGGCGTTCCAGATGTCGCGGCGCATATTGTGGAACGCCGTGCCGTGAATCCAGTTGCCGCCGCTCTTGCTGACGTACATCTCCACCCCGCCGCCAAACCGGCCGTATTCTGCGCTGAAGGTGCCGGTGAGCAGCTTGAACTCGCCAAAGATCTCCGCCGAGGGGAAGTTGAACACCGTGCCGCCGGATTCGGGGATCGTCAGCGACCCGCCGTCGACCATGACTTCCTGCGCGCGGCCGCCCGAACCGGAAACCGACATTTCGCCATACCCGGCCGTGAAGCCCGGCATATACTGCACAAACACGCGCGGGTTGCGGATGCCGCCGGTGAACAGCGGCAAATTCTCCATGAACTGCGGCGAAAAGTTTGCGCCGCGCTCGCTCGTGGTCGCCTCGAGCACCGGCACCTCGGCCGTCACTTCCACCGTTTGCTGGACGTCGCCGAGCTCCAGTTGCAGGTTCAGGTCAAGACGCTGGGCCACGCGCACTTCCACGTTGGACCGCGTCAGCTTCTTGAACCCGGGCACTTCCACGCTGATCGTGTACGATCCCACCGGAAGCGTCGGGAAGATGTAAATCCCCGCCTCCGACGTGATCGCTTCGTACTTCGTTTGCCGGACCGTGTCGGTCGCCACGACCTTGGCGGCCGGGACCGCCGCGCCGTTCGGGTCCGTCACCAAACCGGCGATTGAGCCGGTAGCCAGCTGCCCGAACGCCAAGGCGGGCAGCAGCAATAGAATCCATGCCAACAGCAAGCGTCTGGGAGCGGAACTCATGGAACCTCCTGAAACCTGGTTCGCCGGCGAAGCCGGCTTGGAGAGCACTAAATCACAGACGGCGGCCCGTGTCAAGGGGGGCAGGCTCTATCTCGATGAACGGCAACGCTTTACATAATTAAGATCTGTTTATTTCATTTTGCACGAGAGAGTCCGGATTTGTTTTCGGTGCGAGGTTTCGAAATTCTTACACCGTCTGTGTAATTTTGGAAAGCCCGCGCGGCTGGTCCGGATTGAGCCCTTTCACCCGCGCCAAAGAGGCGGCAAAAATCTGGGCGGGAATGATATAGGGGATGGGAGTGAACAGATCCTCCGGCAGCGCGGCGGCGGTCTTGCGCCGGCTTGCGCCCAGCGCGGCGGGGATGACCACGGCCCCTTTCGGGGCCTCCCGGTTGGAGCGGTCGCTCACGACCATGGTTTCCGCCTGGATCTTGCCAAGCTTGTCGAGCAATTCGCGGATGCCCGGCCACGTCACGCCCGGCGGCGCAAAGACAAAGGCCGGGAACGAGCGGTCCACCATGGCAATCGGCCCGTGGAGAATATCGGCCTGGGAAAAACGCTCGGCGACGATATAGCATGTCTCCATCAGCTTCAGCGCCCACTCGAAGGCGTTTGCGTAGTTCAGCCCGCGGCCGACGACCACCGCATGCTCCATGAAGCGGTAGCGTTCGGCGCGCGGGGCTATTTCCTTCTCGAGCCGCAGCGCCGCCGCTGCGGTTTCCGGCAGCCGTTCCAGGTCGGCCAGCCCGATAGGCGCGCCCAGCGCGCGGGCCAGCAGATAGAACGAAAGGAGTTGCCCCGTGTAGGTCTTTGTGGCAGCCACGCTCTGCTCCTTGCCCGCGCGGACCAGCAGCGTGAAATCGGCCAGGCGCGCCAGGCTGCTGCCGGCCTCGTTGGTGATGCCGAGGGTGACGGCCCCGCGCTTGCGGGCCTCCTCCAGCACGATGTTTGTGTCGGTCGATTCGCCCGACTGCGAGATGCCCGCCACCAGCGCCCCTTCCAGGCGCAGCGGCGCGTGATAGAGGGTCGAAACCGAGGGCGCAGCCAGCGAGACGGGAATTCCGGTAGTGATTTCGATCAGATACCGTCCGAATTGCGCCGCATTATCGGAGGTTCCCCGCGCTGCCAGGACCACCAGGCGAGGCGGAGTTTTCGAAAAATGACGGCGCAGGGTTTCGGCTTCCCGCAGGCCGGATTTCAGGGTTTTTTCGAGCGCCGCCGGCTGCTGCCGGATTTCCTCAAGCATCTTCGACACGTGCGTCTCTCCCTCCGCGGCGCACCCGCCGCAGCCGAATCGTCTTCATGATCCCATACCGCCGCGGATCTCAGTGATAGGGGGTGAGAGGCCTGGACTCGGCGCCGGTCCGGATCGGGAAGCCGGGCGTCTCGGCCGGCGGCAGCGCCTCGAGCCTCGGCCGCACCGTGAGCAGGAGCTGCGAGCGTTCGAGGCCGCGCGTCTCGCTCCGAAGGCCGGGCACGCGCGACAGCAGCGGCAGCCCGCTCCAGCTCTGGCTGACCGACTCGTTCACCACTCCCGTGACCACCGCCACTTCGTTGAAGCCCGTCCGGAGCCGCGTGGCGAACTTGCGGTTCGAGATGACGGGAATGCCGTTCAGCGCCTGGCCGGTCAGCGACTTGAACTCCGCCTCCAGCTCCAGCGTCAGCTCGCGGGCGTCATGCACCCGCGGCGTCACCTTCAGCAAAATGCCCAGATCCTCAAATTGCACGGTCGGCGGCGGGCGGTAGACGGTCCCTTCGCCCTCGATCTTTCCGAAAAAGCCCTGCGTGATGACCGGGTACCGGTCCCCGATGTGCAGGGTGGCCGCCTCGCCGTCCAGCGAGCGGAGCTCGCTGCGCACAATCGTCTGCGCGCGCCCGCGGACCAGCGCGGAGAACAGCTCCCCGTCGGCCACCGTCACGGCCATTCGGGTTTTCCCGCCCCCGAAGCCGGCCATCGTCTTGCCGTCCGGCCGCGGCTCGAAGGAGAAAGGAGTCGGGTTGGCGGCGAACATCGCGGAGTAGGAAGAGCGCAGCAGCAGTCCCAGGTTCAGCGTCGAGGTTTCGCTCAGGGAGAGCAGTTCCACCTCGATGGTCACCTGCGCCGGCCGCCGCAGAAGCTGCTCGAACAGCAGCACTGCCGGCTTGAGTCTGGAAACGCGGTCCCGGAAGAGCACCACGCGGCGATTCAGGTCGAACCCAACCTTGGCGATGTCGAAAGCCGACTGCACCGCCCGGGCCATCTCCTGCACGTCCTGTGCTTTCAGCGAGTCCGGCACCGGAAACAACACGTTCATCACCGGCTCGAGCTGCGCCCGCTTCTGCGGCGTGTCCTTTGCGACCAGCGCCTTGCGGGCATCCAGCGCCACCACGAAGGAGCCCGTTTGCGCCTCCAGCGCGGTCAGCGCTTCCCGCCAATCCGCCTTTTCCAGGACAAAGGCGGCCGCGGCGCCGCCCTCGGGGTACTCGGGGTCGAACACGACCTCGATGCCGTAGGCCTTGGCCACCTGCTCGAACAGGGTCCTCGGACCGCCTTTGAGCCGGAAGCCCTTTCGCCCTGCCGCGCCGCGCAAAACGGGCGGGGGCGCCAGTTCGCGCACTGCCTGCCAGTCCTCGGGCGTGATCTGCATGTCCTCCGGGACTGCTGCCGGGGCGGGCTCGTCATCGTCCGCCTTCCCGGGCGCCGGTTGCAGCACGGCCAAGGCGCGCGTCCGCAGGGCCTGCGAGTAATTCCAGTACTGCTCCACGTCAGGCGCCAGCGCCACAGCCTGCGAGGCCTTCAGATAGGCGCCGGCGAGGTCCCCCCGCTTCTCGGCCTGCCGCGCCTTGCGGTAAAGCGAGGCTGCGCTTTCCGAGGCCAGGCAGCAGGCGGCGGCGGCCAGCAGGCAAATCAGGCGTAGGGCGCGCTTTGCGGACACGTTGCCACTGAGTATGACGCTCGCCTCCGGCCCGGCGTGCAGACGCGCGGCTAAACTTGGCGCCCGGGACTGCCGATTACCGGACTGATGTCGACTCTCGCCGCACCCCGTTCCGGTTTCGCCCCGCCCATCCCCCAGACCTTCGACGAGCTGGGCGTGCCGCAATCCCTGGTCATCGACCTGTTCCTGCGGCGCACGATGATCGAGGGTTTCAGCACGCTGGAGAGTCTGAGCAAGGCGCTGCGCGTGTCCGTCGCCATCGTCGACCAGGTCTTCCGGCAGCTTCGCCAGCAACAGATCGTCGAAGTGAAGGGCATGATCGGCAACGACTATCAGTTTGTCCTGACGCAGGCAGGCAAACAGATGGCAGCCGACCGGTTCCAGATCTCGCAGTATGCGGGCGCCTGCCCGGTCTCCTTGCGGGACTACACCGCGGCCACGAAACGCCAGGCGGCCAAGGTGCGGATCGACCGGCGCTCCCTGCGCGCCGCTTTTTCCGACCTTGTCGTGCCGGACCGGCTCCTGGACCAGCTCGGCCCGGCCCTCATCTCGCAGAACTCGATCTTCCTCTACGGCCCCTCGGGCAACGGCAAGACCTCCATCGCCGAACGCATGCTGCGCGTCTATCAGGACGCCGTGTACATCCCTTACGCCGTGGAAGTCGACAACCAGATCATCAGCCTGTACGACCCTGTGGTGCACCACCGGGTGGAGCTGGACGACCCGGACGTCGACCCGCGGTGGGTCCTCTGCAAGCGCCCGTGCATCGTCGTTGGCGGCGAGCTGATCCCGTCGATGCTCGAGCTGCGCCTCGATGAAAGCTCGGGCATCTACGCCGCGCCGCTGCAAATGAAGGCCAACAATGGCATCTTCATCATCGACGACTTCGGCCGCCAGTTGATGAGCCCCCGCGACCTGCTGAACCGCTGGATCGTGCCGCTGGACCGCCGCGTCGACTATCTGACCCTCCGCTACGGCGTCAAGTTCCAGATCCCGTTCGAGCTGATGGTCGTCTTCTCCACCAACCTCGACCCCTCCGACCTGGCCGACGAAGCCTTCCTGCGCCGCATCCAGAACAAGATCGAAATCGAACCGGTGCAGGCGCAGGTCTTCGACATGATCTTCCAGCGCGTGGTCAGCACCCGCAACGTGCCTGCCGAGTACGACAGCGCCGAGTATCTGCGAAAGCTCTGCCTCTCGGACGGGCGAACCCAGCTTCGCGCCTGCTACCCGCTCGACATCGTCAACATCATCACGTCCATCTGCCAGTACGAGAACCGCCCGGTGCAGATCACCAAGGCGGAACTCGAGCGCGCCGTGCACCTGTACTTCGCCCGGAGTTGATCGCGGCGGACGCGGCAGCCCGCCCTTCCCCCATGCGGGCGGCCTTGATGAGTGTCCCCTCAGGCGGGACTGGGCGGCCGCGCGACAAAGCCGGGCCTGTGCCCCCGCTGTTTCGGGGCATGGCTGGCTGTTGCCGCGAGTTGGCAATGGAGGCGCCCTGGGCGTCTGTTTGTGAAGCGCACGACAAGCCGCTGCGCTGGAGGCCGGCGCCGGCTACTTCCTGGGCGCGGTTTTCGCGGGCGCCGCCTTCCCTGGCGCCGCCTTTCCCGCCGAGGCGGGTTTTGCGGCCCCGGGCGCAGCGGGCGGCGCAGAGGGCCGCGGCGTGAGCTCCGTCAGCCACGCCCTGGCAAACTGCACCGTCACCTCGGTCGGCTCCTTGCCGTTCCGGTAGAGCAGCTTCCAGAGGTTGTCCTTGTTCTGGTAGGCCTGGTCGACGAATACCTGGCGCCCGCTCCTGACCGTGGTTTGCGCGTTGAAATCCACCGTCGCGGCAGTCTCCAGGAATTGCGCCAGGGTTGTCCGCAGGACGCCCTCCATGCACTTCTCGTTGTAGAGCTTCTGAGCGCGCTCCTTGCGGAACCTGTCGGCTTCCGCCTCGCTCTTCTCGGCGCCGTACTTCATCAATTCGCACCGGTATGCCTCCAGGCGGAACCGCTGCTCATCAGACGCGGCAAGCGCCAGAGCGCCTTCGTAGCACCTGGCGAGCCTGGCATCCGAGGATGCCACGGCTTTGGCCTGGTCGACATCCCGCCTGACGTCGGCCAAAGGCCGGGTGAAGATCGGCAACGCCGAGTCGAGCACGCCTTGCGTGCCCTGCATCACGGCCTCCTGTTGCACTGCCGCGAACTCCGCCATGAACTTCGGATTGGACGCTGCCGCGGGGTTCCTTCGCATCTGCTCCACCATCTCCTTCATGCGCTTCTCGGGATTCGGCTTTGCAGGGGGCAGTCTGAGTCCGTGGTTCACCGCGCCGTACATCTGCGCTATGGCCTCGTCATGCTTCTTGCGTACCGCGTCCGACATTGCCAGCTGTTTCACCAGCGGTAAGGCAGTCTTGAGCGCCGCCACGCGGGCCTGCGCGTCCATCTGCCTGTAGACCCGGTTGGCCGGCACGGAAATCAGCCGCGGATACTCGGACGTCAAAGAGTGGTTCCCCTCGGAGATCTGTAGCGCAAAATAGAGCACTCGCGAGAGAACGGTTGCGTCATCCGTCCGGAATTCCGCCGGGAACGTCTGCGCGCAGGCCAACGCCGATGCGAGGCAACCCAAGCCTGCCAGTTTACCGATCACCATTGGTTGATCCCCTCCTCTGTGGAGCATCCCGGCAGGAGCAGACCCGCTCCGCGCCATCCGAGCTCACTGTTATACAACCGGAAACGCAGGAAGGATTGGCTCGTCGCCGGCCTTCAGGCGGCCGAGCTGCGGGTTGCGTCTTGTCCGCCCTGCGGGGGCGACCGCCAGAAGGACATCATCGTCGTCGCGCTCCAGCCCGTCCTTCCGGCAGAAAGCGAGACGCCCGGGCCGCTGGCGCGGCAAGCGAAGATGCCGCCGGCGGCCGCACGCCACCCCGCAGGAGGCTGCGGCCCGCGAGGTTGCATCAGGAGCTGCAATTTTTGTTTGAAACAATCGGATGGCTTCCCGTTCCATTCCGGCGGCATGTCCGAGGCCGCCCGCGCCGTCCCCCGCGCGGCGCAGGCGGCGAGGATTCCACGTCCGGCATGGCGCCTCGATGATCTTCCGCTGCTCACGGCCGCGGCAGGGTGGGAAACAGGTTGACCAGGAGAAATCGCAGCCACAGCCGGCGCATTCACCGCGCCGGCGCATGGTGATTCACCGGGCCCGAGCCGCGCCCCAGGCCGGGGCTTGTGCGGATCGCCTCGGTGACGAACCGCTTGGCGCGCTCCACTGCCTCCGGCAGATCCATCCCCAAAGCGAGGCAGGCGGTGATCGCCGCCGAATACGTGCACCCTGTTCCGTGCGTGTGCCGTGTCTCGATGCGCGGGGAGCGGTACAGCCGCACCTCGCCGCGGTGGCAGAGCACATCTACCGCCTCGCCCGCCAGGTGCCCGCCTTTGACCAGCACCGACGCCCCGGTGCGTTCAAACAGCAGGCGGGCGGCATCTTCCATCTGTTCGAGGCTCGACACGTCGCGCCCGGCGAGCGCCGCCGCCTCGTGCAGATTCGGCGTGATCAGCGCGGCACGGGGCAGCAACTTCTTTTCCAGAACAGGGCGCGCGGAGGCGGCGATCAGCGGGGCCCCGTGCTTCGAAATCATCACCGGATCCACGACCAGCGGCGCGTGCAACCCGGCAGCCAGTTCGGCGACCGCCTCAATGATGGCCTCGTTGCCGAGCGCTCCCGTCTTTGCCGCCTGCGGCGGTATGTCCTCGAGCACCGCCTCCACCTGAGCCCGGACGAAGCGCGGCTCAAGGCACAGCACCTCGAACACATTGCAGGTGTTTTGCACGGTCAGCAGCGTCACCGCCGCCTCGCCGTAAACCCCGAACTGGTGAAACGTCTTCAGATCGGCCTGGATGCCGGCGCCGCCGCCAGGATCCGAGCCTGCAATCGTCAACGCGACCGGGATCACACCCCCAGTGTCACTCAAACCGCAGCCGGCCCGTGGATGTGGTGCCAGCCGAATTCATGATTTCAATCTCGACCGAGTCGAGCTCCGTGTGGGTGCCCGAGACCGGAAAGTGCGCCTTGAGGGAAAACGCGCTCCCGGAGATCGTCTTGTAGTAATCGGCAAACAGGGACTGGACGTCTGCCTCGATCCTGCCGGGCGAGGCCGTCTGCCCGGACTTCAGCCAGAAGGTAAACACGATCCTGGAAGCGGAACGAGCCGTATCGTAGCCCGTCAGAACTACCTCCGCATTGGCTGAAGCCACGGCCGCCTTGGCCGCTGTCAAGGCAACGCGCGCCGGGGCGATCCGGAAACTGGCCTGGGCCGCCTTGCTCCCGAGGGTTGCCCGCAGCTGGATCAGACCGGCGGTGGTGCCCGTCTGGACCAGGATCTCTCCGCTGGCATCAGCCCCTTCGGCAATGGCGACCGGCACGGTCCGGATGGAGCTCGGCAGCAGCATGACGGCCGCGTCGTCCGGTAGTCCGGATTCGGGAATGAAGGAGACACTTACGGCCGCACTGAGGTTCGTCCGCGCCGCCTCGCTGAGCCTGATCCGGAAACGGACCTGCCGCGCCGGGCCGGGCTCGTCCAGCAGTTCGATGGAGGGCGTGGGAACGGGGAAGTCCGTCACCGTCACTTCCAGCGGGAAGACGCGCTGCCCCACGACAAGGCTCCCTTTCGCCAGCCCGACTTTGTCGAGCACGAAGCGAAGCTCAAAACGGGAGCTGTCACTTCCGGGCACAAGCTGAAATCCATCGCCGGTCACGGTCGCAGTCTCCGGCGGAGTAATGCGAATGTTCCGCGTGAGCGTCGACCGACGCTCGACGCTGCCGAGATTCACCATCTCCCCCGCTTTGAGCACCTTCCAGCCGGCGGGGGTTTCCATCTCGACCACCGAAAGCCCCACGCTGGAGCCGGTCAGGCTCACCTTCAGGTCGTTCACATGCAGCGTTCGCGTATACTCGCCCGGCGCCTCCGGCGAGAACCGCACCCAGAAGTCGGCAAACTCGCCGGGTGCAATGGTTCGGGGCGGGAAAAACTGGTCGAACGTCTTGAAGGGTCCCGGGTCGATCGAAAGCCGGGTGATCACCACGGCGACCGCCCCCGAATTCCGGACGCGGAACCGGGCTGTAGACGACTCGCCCGGCGCCGCCGGTGGCATAACGAATGTGGTACCGACTGGAGTCTCTTTCCCGTTTTCCACCGTCAACAACTGGAATGTCGGTACTTCCGCCAGCGGGACAACGGCGAACCTGCCGTCAGTAGTACGAATCGCGATCCCGTCTTCCAGCCGCTCCACCGTCAGACCTTCACCTGCCTGCTCAATCCAGGGACCTTCCGAGTCGAGGAACTCTCCGGCTGGTTCCAATCCGAGTTCCACACGTCCGGGATCCAACCTGAATACCTCGTTTGTAGTTATAAAGCGGAACAGCCAGGTTCCGGTGCTTGGGTCCAATCGGCCGGCCGCCTCGCCGGGAGGTGCCGGAAGCTCAGCCTTGCGGCCGCCGACCCACCGGAGGTGGAGCCGATCTCTGGTTTTATACCAGAGGAGTTGGCCGTCGTATCCGGCGCTGAGCACCCCCTCCGGCACGACGACAGGTGACTCAAAAGCTCCGGCAACCCCGACCAGTGCGCGCAAGGCCCCTCGTCCGTCATGAAAATAGCCGTGAACCGGCCTCTCCTGAGACAAGGATGGCTGCATGCTCAGCAACGCGAGCCATCCGGTCAGTAAAAAGATTCTTCCTGTCATGGCTTTCCTATGACAATAGTAGGTGTACCGATGGAAGGGGGAACCACGACCGGAGCAGGCGGCGAATAGGGAGCCTTGCTTCCGCTTCCGCCCTTGGCCGATGCAAGTCCGGCTGCGGCACCTACTCCTACAAGTGCAAAAACAAGCCATTTGCGCCCGCTCCCCGACGAGCGGAAGGATGGATTCCGCTGATCATCGGGGGTTGCCTTCGCTTGGGCCGAGATCTCGACCGGAATCCGGGCTTCACCGCGGCGTTGCCCTGCCACAGCGACCACCTGAATTGTCAGCTTGCCGGGCTGCGAACCCCATTGAATTCCGTAGATTGTCGCAGTTCCACGGGGATCAGTGACCGTGGATTCAGACCGAAGCCCGCTTGAGAAGATTCCTGAAGGCCCTTCCGGAGGCAATCGGAAGTGCACGGTGGCGCCGCCAACCGGACTTCCGGTCTCATCATTGACTACAACTGTGAAACGACGGGAGGAAAGAGCATTCGGCGGCACCACGGCGCCGGCTCCCTCCCGGATGTCAATTCGCAGCAGCTCCTGCCCTGACACCAACCCCGCACAGGACAGCCCAATCCAACAGCAAGCCATGCGGACGAATCGGGCCAAGCTTCGCCCGCGGGGACACACCGCGCCCGTTTGCACGCCTCACCTGCCTTTCCGGGCAGACCGGAGGCTCAGTGCTGGATCAGGACAACGGTGATGTTGTCCGGACCGCCGGCCTCGCGCGCCGCCTCGATAAGTAAGTGGGCGCGATCCTCCAAAGATATCGGGCGAAGCAGGATCTCGCGGATTTCTTCTTCAGGGACGGGGCCGTGCAGGCCGTCGGTCGACAGCAGCACCAGGCTGCCCGGCGGAACTTCCAGAGGGATCATCTGGATGCGAACATCGGGGCCGACACCGAGCGCCATCGTGAGCACATGGCGCATCGGATGCACCCTCAGGTTCTCCTCCGCGATGCCGAGCGGACGGCCGACCTCGTTCACCCACGACTGGTCCTGGGTGACCTGCACGAGCGACTCGCCTTGCAGCAGCCACGCCCGGCTGTCTCCGACGTTGGCCACGATGCATTCGACGCCTGTCTCCAGCAGACACACGAACGTCGTCCCCATTCCGCGAAGGCGCGGGTCGGCGTTGGCGGCGTCGAGGATCCGCTGGTTGGCATGCAGGATGGCCCGGGCCAGCGTGTCCGCGTCGCGGATGGATGTGGATTTCAGGAACGAGTGGACGCTCTGCACCGCCAGCTGCGATGCGACCTCCCCCGCTTCGGCCCCGCCCATGCCGTCCGCAACGATGTAGAGGCCAAGCTCGGGATCGACGAGGAAGGAATCCTCGTTGTTCGTCCTGACGCAGCCGACGTCGCTCAGTCCGTAAGAGGAAAACACGTTTCCTTGCGATTATAGACTCAATCTCTGCCGGACGCACTGCGGGAATTGTCTCCCGGCGCGGCGTCCCCAATCCGATAACGAAATCTGCGCCTGCCTTTTGCGCCACCCGGCAGAAATTGGGCCGCGGACCGTTCTTCGGCCGGAGGCGCGCGGTGCGGAACCACGTTCCCGCGCGCCCCGGCCCGGAGAGTTCGCACGCCGGCTTCCCGACGCGCTTCAGAAATTCAGCCGCAAGGCCAGCTGGATGACGCGCCAGCTCTCGCCCCTCTGGTTCGTGGTCGCCGAACTCGCCGTGGACAGCGTGATGCAGCAGGTGTGGGCGAACACGGTCGAGGTGATGGCCGGCGAACCGACGCTGGCGTCGCGCGGGTTGCTGAAGTTCGGGTGGTTGAGAGCGTTGAAGAACTCGGCCCGGAACGTCACCCTGATGCGCTCCGTTGCCGCCACCTGCTTGGCCAGCGAGGCGTCCAGATTGTGGAAGCTCGGCCCCTGGAAAATATTGCGTCCAAGCCCCAGCTGGCCCGGCTCGGGGAAGGTGAATGCGCTGGCATCGGGGAACAGCACCGGCCCGACGACGCCCGGCTTGTCCTGCAACTTCGCCTTCGGCAGCGCGACGCCTTCTTTCAGCGCGGCGCGCGATTGCGCCGAGGCGTTGTGAGTGAGCGCGCCGGAACGCACCGTAAAGGGTTCGCCAGACTGGTAGGTGTAGAGTCCCGAGATGCTCCAGCCGCCGACAAACCCGTTCAGCAGTCCGCCCGCGTTGCCGAGCCACGTCTTTCCGCGGCCGAACGGGAGCTCGTAGACGCCCGCAATGTTCAGAACATGCCGCTGGTCGTAGTCCGAGCGGGCCCGCTCGTTGCGGTAATTCCGCGCATCGGCCGGCGTGCGGGAGGACGTCGTGGTGAGGCCGCCGCCGACGCTGGCATGCACCGGATCCAGCGAAAGGTTGTCAATCGACTTGCCGAGCGTGTAGGCGGCATTCAGCAGCAGGCCCGCGCGGTCGAAGCGGCGGCGCGCGGCGAACTGCGCCGCATGGTAATTGGAATCGCCGCCGTTGTCGATGTACATGATCTGCGCGAACTGCTGGTTCATGCGCAGCCGTGCATTCAGCGTGCTCTGTTCGATGCGGTTGCCGAAGCTGCCGGCGGCGTTTTGCGCCAGTTCGGTCTGCGTCTGCGAGCTGTTGGCGAACGTTGAAGTGATCAGTCCCTGCCGGATGATCGGCACCTCCTGCGCGCCCGGGCACGGCGCTCCGCTGGCCAGCGTTCCGTCCGGGCGGCAGCCGCCGCCCAGCCGCAGATTGTGCCGCATGGCGAGGAAGGACGGAAGGATCGGCGTGATGTTGATCTGATTGGCGTCCCACGCGCGGTAGAGCCGCGTGCCGCGCCGCCCCACATAAGCGGCGCTGACCAGCACCCCGCCGGGCAACTCCCGCTGGATGTCGAAGTTCCACATATGCACTGTGGGCATCCGGAGGTTCTGGTCGAAGACGCGCACGGGCGGGGCGTTGGAGGAGACCTGCGCGGGCGGCGAAAGGAAGCTCGAGGGCTTCACCGTAGGCGGAGGCAGTTCGCGCGGGAACCCGTCCCCCAGCCGCACGTTGGGCACCGAGGCGCACCCGGGCGTGGTGACCAGCTTGCCGCCGCTGCCGGAAAATTGCGAGCTGCAACGGAAGGTCTGTCCGGGCACGGATGTCGCCACCGAAGTGACCACGAACGACCCGATGGGATCGAACGCCATGCTGTAGCCGGTGCGGAAGACGGTTTTCGGCAGGCGGCTCGGCGCCCAGGCGAAGCTGATGCGCGGCGCCACGGCGCCGAGGTTCTTGTTCTGGTACCAGCGCTTGGCCGGGACGAACGTCACCGGGCCGTCGCGGCCGTCGATCATGCGGTCGGGGACGTAGACGCGCCCGCCCGCCTCGGTCGGGGGCAGGTTGATCTCCCAGCGCACGCCGTAGTTCATGGTCAGGTTCGGGCGAAGTTTCCATTCATCCTGCGCGTAGAAGTTGTACTGCTTCAGCCGCTGGCCCTGCGCCCACAGCGTGACGCTCTTCGGCCCGGTCTGGAAGGGCAGGAACGCATCGCTTTTCAGGTCGCCGAGGAAAACCTGCGTCAGGCCGGCGGGAATTCCGAGCAGGTCGTTGATCATCCCTTGCAGCCGGTTCAGATCCACGGAGGAGATGCCCGGCCGGGTCGAGGTGGCCACCGCCGGCAGGCTGAAGCCGGCCGGGGGCCGCGTCGTGCGGGAGAGCGAAATGGAGGGAACCAGGCTGGTGCCGCCCACGTCGCCGCGTTGGTCGTTGTGCCGGTAAAAGCGGAGGTTCGCGCCGAAGCGATACATGTGCCGGCCGGTGATGAAGCTCAGATTCTCCACGATCTGCGGCGTGGTCACGGCGCGGAATGTGCGCGGGTTGGAGGTATAGTCGACGTCGGAGTTGTTGAAGGTGAATCGAGGCTGGTTGGGGAAATCCGGGTTGGCTTCGCCCTGGGTGAACAGGAACGAGAAGCGCGCCAGCCCCAGGGTCAGCTCGTTCACCACCCGCGGGGACAACACGCTTCGAATGCCGATGGCCAGGTTCTTGGCGGGCCGGAACACCTCGCCGCGCGGCGGGAAGCCCGGCAACACCGCAGGGCGGCTGTTCAGCGGGTCTCCCCCCAGCGTCTCCTGCGTCGCACCAAGATAGCGCGCAAAAAGCGAGTGCTTTGACGAAAGCTGGTGGTCGACGCGGATCATGTAGTGGGGTCCGCGGATCCGGAACGGCGTGTTCCAGACGTAGACGCCCGTGTTCAGGCCGTCACCGGAAGAATACGCATTCGGCGCCGGGTAGCGACCGAGAACGGACTTCACCAGCGCGTCCATCCCGCGTCCGAGCGGGTCGGCGGCGTAAATGTTAAACGAAGCGACACAGTTCGTGTCCCCCGGCCCCTGGCAATCCCGCACGCCGGGCGCGTACTGCCCGGTGGCCGGATCCACCAGCAGCGGAGTGTTCTGGGTAATCTTCTGGCCCCCGATGACGAGCGGGTTGGCGGGGTCCGCCACCCAGTAGCGGAACACCCCATTCAGCGCTGACGGCCTGTACAGGTCCACAGACCCGCCAAACGCCTTGTCGATCGGGTCGGCGAAGTTCACCTTCTGCCCCTGCCAGCTCCCGAAGAAAAAGGTCCGGTTCTTCTTTAACGGCCCGCCCAGCTCGAAGCCGTACTGGTTAAGCTGGATCACGGGCTTGGCCTTGCCCTGCGCCTTGGCGAAAAATTCGTGCGCGTTCAGCGCCGTGTTGCGGAAGTAGTGGAAAAGGGTGCCGTGGAATTCGTTGGTGCCCGACCGGGTGGCGATGGCGATGTTGGCGCCGGAATTCCGCCCTTCTTCCGCCGTCGGGTTCAGCGTCGTCACCTTGAATTCCTGCACGTTGTCCGGATTCAGGCGGAAAATGTTGTTCGTCGGGTTTGAGTAGGAGGACTCGTTGGCCTCGATGCCGTCGATGGTCACGTTGTTCGCCGTCGGGCGGGCGCCGTTCACCGTGACCGTGTTGCCGGGCCGTTGCGTGACGCCGCGCTCGTACATCAGCAGCGTCAGCGGGTTGCGCCCGTTCAGGGGAAGATTGACAATCGCCCGCTGCTCGACCACGTTGCCGAGCGTGGCGCTCGATGTCTGCAACATCTCCGCGCTGGCGCTCACCACCACGCTCTCCGTCGGCGCACCGACCTCGAGCGTGATATCCAGCGTGACCGGCGTATTCACCTGCAAAACGACGCCGCCCCGCACCGCCGTGCGGAAGCCGGGCGCTTCCACCCGCAGCGTGTACGTGCCCACCGGAACCGAGGGAAACGAGTACAGCCCCGCCTCCGTCGTCTCCTGCCGTTCCGTGACCCCCGTCGCGTCGTTGGTCAACGTCACCACGGCGCGCGGCACCACCGCGCCGCTTGCATCCAGAACCGTGCCGGAGATGCGCGTCGTCCCGGTTTGCGCCGCCGCCGGCAACGCGAACACTCCCGCCGTCAATACCAAAAACAGCAGCGATTTCATTGAATAGCCCCTTTTCCCGAAGGATCACCGCAAAGAGCGGATATGGGCATTTTGGTATCACAGCGGCCGCGCGCTGTCAAGATCGCTGCCTGCTTTTGTCTGAAGCCCGGTGAATTGCGCCGGCCAGGACGGGCGCCGGGCTCGCGCCCGCCCTTTCCGGCCCTGCGGCGTTGCCCGCGAGAAATGCGCTTGCGGCTCCGCTACGGCTCCAGGGAGAGCTTCAGGATGGTCAACGAATGTTTCGGGAAACGGTAGCTGAAGCCGTTCCGCTCGAGCTTCAGCGTCTCCTGCCATGTGCGCGGGCGCACGCGCCGGTCGTCGCCGAAGGTGTGCGTCGCCTTCAGGTCTTCGTGGTACATCTGCCAGATCTCGGCCGCCGGCGCCAGCCGCCCTTCCACGTTCTCGATCCGCGTCAGGATGTCGCGCGTCGCGCTGCGGTTCAGCACGTTGACGAACAGCGCGCGGCGTTTCGGGTCCCAGGTGGAGCTGACATCGAGGTAGTTCAGCTCGCCGCGGCCGCCCGCCTTGTAGCGGGGCGATTCGACCAGCGCATCGAGCGCGAGGTTGCCTTTCTGCTTGCCGTATTCGGCGATGGGGAAGTAAATCGGCTGCAAAAACAGGCCCTGTTTGTTCGTGAAGATCGGGGCGATGACATTGACGAGCTGCGCCAGGTTCGCCATTTTCACGATGTGCGCGTGGCGGAAGAAGGAATTGAAGAACATCCCCATGGCGAGGGCGTCCTCGAAGTTGTAGATCTCCTCCAGCCGCGTGGCGCCGGTCTCGAACTCGGAGCGGCCCATGGTGCGGTACCACACGTTCCACTCGTCGAAGGCGATGGAGATCGGGCGCGCTGCCCGCCGGCCCGCCAGCGCAGCGCGAATCAGGCCTTCGGTGATCTCGATCCGCTGGTCGATATCGGCCGAGGCGGCGAGAAAATTCTCGAGGTTGTTTTCGCGGTTGCCAATGTAGGTATGCAGGCTGATGTAGTCGATCTCGCCGCGCAGCCGCTCAAGCACCGTGCGGTTCCAGGCGATCCAGTCGGCTCCGGGGCCGAAGTTGGACGAGCCGGAGGCGATCAGCTTGATCGACCCATCCACCCGGCGCATCGCCTTGGCCGCTTCCAGGGCGAACTTCGCGTAGTCTTCTGCATTCTTGTGGCCGAGCTGCCAAGGGCCGTCGATTTCGTTGCCCAGACCCCAGTACTTGACGTTGTAAGGCTTGTCGCGGCCGTTCTTGCGCCGCTGCTCGGCCCAATAGGTCCGGCGCGACTCGTTCGTGTACTCCACCCACTCGCGGGCCTCGTCGATCGTCCCCAGCCCGGCATTGATGCAGATGTACGGCTCCACGCCCAGCCGCTCGCAGTATTGGAGGAATTCATCCGTCCCGAAACGGTTCGGCTCGAGGTCGCCCCAGGCATGGTCCGGGCGCACGATACGCTGATCCTTCGGCCCGATTCCGTCCTTCCAGTGATAGCCCGAAGCGAAGTTGCCGCCCGGCCACCGGAGCACCGTGACGCCCAGCCCGCGGACCGCTTCCATGACGTCCTTGCGATAGCCTTTTTCGTCAGCGAGCGGGCTGCCTTCCTCGTAAATCCCGCCGTAAATGCAGCGTCCCAGATGCTCGGCGAAATTGCCGAACAGGTGCGGGTGCACCTCGCCGATCTTGCGGTCAATATCGATCTTGATGCGCGCCTCCGGCACCTGGGCGGGAAGCGAAAAAGCCAGCAGCAGCAATGTCGCAAGCGGTTTCATGGGCGTATTCTATCGCGAGTCTCAGTGCGACACCTGTGTTCGGCGTGGAATTTTCCCTGACGGCAGGCTAATCTTCCAGGTGGAAACCGCCGAACATTCAGGTAGCCGTGGCAGAACGGGCTACAGATCGCTGCCCCTGGTGCAAGGGAGTTTTCCCTGTGGAGGTGCTGCGCCGTCACGGAGGCTTTTGCTGCGCGGAGCATGCCGATGCCAGCCGGCTCCAGGAGCGCTTCGGGGTGGCGCCGCCGTTGTCTCCGGCCGCCTCGGATCCCGAGGAGCGGGCCGTCGAGTCCCAGGCGCGCGCGGCCGGTGTCCGCGGCTGCTGCCGCTGGTGCGGACAGCCACTGCCCTTGCTGGCGCGGCTGAAGGGAGACAGGTTCTGTTCCGGGCTGCACGAACGGCAGTACCACCGCCGTCAGGCTGAACTCCTGCTCGAGCGGGTAAAGAAATACCGCAGACAGGGCGGCGGCTCGAAACTCAGATCGGAATCGACCAAAATCACCGTCAGGCCCCCCCGGCAAGCAAGGGCCGCGGAAGCGCAGCCTTCCGGCTCGGAAGGCCTCAGGCGAAGTTCGCTGCCGGAAGCATGGCGGGAAACGCTTTTGCCGCTGGCGGCCGGAGGGGCAGCCAGGCAGCCGCAGACGGGAATCAAGCCTGGCAAGCCCGGCTCTGTGCTGCCAATCGGGGTTCTTCCCTCGCCTGGCCCCTCCAGCTGTGCCGAAGCGTCTTGGACGGAACCGGAAGGCCGGGTCTCGCTACCCCACCCATGCCGGGCCGTCCGGGTGGTCATGGGAGAACTGGAGCACCCGCGGGTGGAGCTTGAGCAGGCCGAGCGCTATCATGCAAATCGCGCCGCCATGAACATGCCCCGTCGCCCGGAGATCTGGTGGAAGGTGGTTCTGTGGACGCCGCCCCGCCTGCCCGGCGTGGTCACGCAGGCCAGAACCGGCTCACTCGCTTTTACTCTTTCCATCCGGCCGGAAGCGCCGCGAATTTCCGGCCCGCCCGGAGGAACCGCCCGCTCTCTCCTCCCGCCCGGCGCCGGTTGGCAAGCCCATGGCCTGGCCTTGGGCTCTTGCTTCCCTTCTCTCGAAGTCGGTCATCTCCACGCCTTCGTTCATCGGCCGGGCCGCGAGGTTCTGCGGTGGGCAACGCAGCAGTGGACAACGGAGAGGACCGGCGCTAGCCGGTTCGGGCTTTCGCAGCAATGGAAGGCTGCCCAAGGCTCCACCCAGCCAGCCCCCAACCTTGGCCCCCGGCGCGTTCCCCCTTTGACCGTGCGGGGCGAAGTTGCCGGCCTGCCCGTCCGGCTTCGCGAATGGCAGACGCTTCCGGCCGGCGCAATCGCGCCCGAAAGGGGTGCGGCCGATTCCCGGTGGGCAACCGGGTTCGATGCGGCCCCACAGAACGGGTGGGCAAACAGTTGTCATTTCCCCGGGGCATCGGCCTTCGCTCCGGCGGTGCGGCGGGTGTCTCTTGCCGGACCCATGGATTTGCGCTCCGCCCGGATCGGCCAAGCCCTGACGATCCTTCGGCCGCCTGCCGCAGGTTCCGTGAAGGCAGATTACCGTTTCCCGGGAAGCCATCCATCGGCTCCGGTTCCCTCTCCCGTTCCTGTCTCGGGTTCGGTTACCGGACTTCCATGCCAGAGAGCCGGCAGCCCGTGGCAAGTGTTGCCGAAATGCGTGGTCCCGCAAAAGCGCCTTGCAACGCCGGTTGGGACTGAGGCTGGATCCGTTCCTGGTTCGGGCGTCGGCTGGACCGGATGGGCTGTTCCATATGTGTTCGCGATGACACTGCCGCTGCGGACGAGGATCAGCGGTGCAAGGTTCGGGAAGCGCATTTGCGTGGCGCCTGCGCTGCCCGCGCCCTCGGAGACTGTCGCTCCCCCGGTGGTCGGTCTTTCCTGGGCCGCGGGGGCGACGGCTGGTGTCGAAACAGTTCGGGCCAGCATGCGGCTTCAAAGCTTCCGGCCGTTCCTGACGGCTTTGCGGGCGAGGTCTCTGGATCTGCTCCCGGCTCTCATTCGCGTGGGAGGTCCAGCGGCCTCTGCATCTACCCGGGATCGCGGGTGGCATGAGGAACCCGGGGGTGTTCCGGCGGAGCTTCGCGTGCGGTTTTGTGCGCGAGAGCCGGGAATGTTTTGGCCGGGCAGTTCCTTCCTGCTGCACTGGTTGCCTCAGCCAGCGGGTTTGGGAATCCCTCCGGGTTCTGCGCCCCGGAGCGGCGCCGACCTGCCGTGGCAGGAAACCCGGCAACGCGGGAGCGGCGAAGATGCCGCCCAAATGCCCAGGCTTACCGGGCTACGTACCTCGTGGAAAGGCGGCGCGCCTCCGGCACGGTCTGACTGGACTTTGGCGCGCCTTCGTTTCGCACCCGCGCAAGGAACGGCCTGGCGACCGGAGATTCGGCCGGGTGGTGACACTGCCAGCGAAATTGCCGGACCGGAAATGCGGTTCGGATCGATGGAGCGGTCTCAGGGTCCACCTGAATGGAAACCGGAAAAACCGGGAGCTACGGAAGCACGGCTTCCATCCCCGGTTATGAGCACATCATCGATGGCCGGTCGACCGGAGTGGTGGGAGGAGGTTGCCTCTGCGCCGCCGGAGTTCTGCGCCGGGCCGGAACCCATTGTCTTGAGGCCGGTATCCTGGCGCAGATCGTTGGCCGGGATTCCCGGAACATCGCGGGCAGCTTCCGGGGAGGCCGTTTTGCGCCGGCAACGACTTCGGTTGCCTCACCTGTATTGCCGCTTTCCGGCAGCCGGAGTGATTCAGGGCAAGTCGGTAAGCCGGAGGCCGCTCGGTTTCCGGCCCGGTAATGAAGGTTAGCGAATTCAGTCAAGCGGATCGGAGAAGAACTTATGTCGGAGTGGAATCAACAACTGGAAAACGCGAGCCAGTCGGCCGCTGGTCCCGAGCGGATCCCCCCCGAGTTGGGCAAGGCCGGCGCGCTGCACTTGCTCGGGCGAAAGGAGGAGGCGGTAGCCGAGCTCACCCGTCTGGTCGAGCGGCTGCCGGACTATGCTCCTGCTTACCGGGTGCGGGCCATGCTCCTGATGGAGGTCGGCGAGGCAGCTCGCGCGCTGGCCGACTGGGATCGCTTTCACACTCTCTCCCCGGGGGATGTGCACACGAGGCTGGCTTGGGCGCAATGCATGCAGCAAGCGGGCCGGTGGGCCGAAGCGGTCGATCAGTTTCAGGGCATTCTGGATTCCGATCCCGGCAATGACGCGGCGCTCCTCGGTCTTGGCCTTTGCCAGCTTCGGCTGCACAAGGCGGAAGAAGCCTTGCAAAACCTGGATCGCTATCTCGAGCGTCATCCGGAGGATGCCGACGCGCGCTTTGGCCGGGCCGTGGCGCTTCAACTGACCGGCGACCTGGATCAGGCAGTCGCCATCTACGAGACGCTTGTCCCCGATCCGGTGCACGGGGCCGACGCGCTGGTCAACCTCATCACCATCTACCGCCAGCAGAAAGACAGCGACCGGCTGGCCGAATGCAGCCGGAAGCTGACCGAGCTTCATCCGGACTCGGAAGCGGCGCACGAGGCCGCAGCCTATGCCGCCTGGCTCAAGGAAGATTACGGCACGGCCGCGCACCACCTGCGCTGGCTCGTCGAACGGGACGGCCGGCCGGCTGACCGGTGGATGAACCTCGGCTTGTGCCTGCGCAAGCAGGGGCAGCTGGAGGCCGCTCTGGACGCCTATCGCCAGGCTCTCCTCCGCCAACCCGACCTCACCGAGGCGCATATCCGGGTTGCGGAAATCCTGCTCGAACTGGGCCGGGATGAAGAAGCCCTGGAGGCGTGCCGCAGCGGCATCGAAGCCTGTCCCGACGCCGCGGATCTCTACCTTTTCGCCGTGGGGATTCACGAAAAGGCCGGCCGCAGGGAAGATGCCGAGGCGCTGCTTGAGGTGCTCGCTTTGCGCCAGCCCTCCAACGCCGATGCGTGGTTCCGCCTGGGCAACCTGAAATATGACCGCCAGGCTTACGCGGAAGCCGCTGACGCCTACCGGGCTGCTGTCGCTGCCAAGGCCGACTGGCCGGAGGCATTTCTCAACCTCGGTCTGGCTTGCCATGAGGCCGGCCAATACGAGGCAGCCGCAGAGGCTTTCGACAAGGCTTTGGCTCTCAAGCCGGATTGGGATGCCGCGCTCCGGGCAGCTGCGGTCAACGCCCTCCGGCAGAACCAACTGGAGGCGGCCCTGCAGTACCACAAGCGCCTTATCGAAACCGGCCACAGCGATCCGGAGATCCTCTACAACACCGCCTTGCTGCACGAGCAGCTGAGCCAGAAGGAGGAGGCGGAGCTGCTCTACCGGCAGGCGCTCGAGTGGAAGCCGGACTTCGCCGAAGCGCTGGTCGGCCTCGGCTATGTGCTCGAAAGCACGGGCAGGGCAGAGGAGGCCCGCCAGTGCTGGGCCAAGGCAATGGAGGTCAAGCCGGAACTCGCCGAAGAGTATTTCGGCCTGAAAAGCTGACGCCGCTCCCGAATCGGACTCGTGAGGGGCGCCGGCCGCGCCAGGGCCGGCAGGAAGAATCCGCCTGCGCAGGCCGCGTCTGTCATCTTTCGTCCGCCCGGGTTCCGGTGCGGCGTCCAACCGATGCCACAGACTTTTCGTCTGCCGGCTACGCCGTCCGGATGGGGCGCGGCTGCCTCGGCGGCCTCGACCGGAAACCGCCGGGCCGCACACCCCGCGAACCAAAAGACAATCCCGCGCCTGTCTTCACCCTTGTGCACCGAGGCGGACCGTCCGGGCCCACGCCGCCTGCGTCGCAAGCTACGAAGAAGTGGTTCCCGGCCGCAAAAATCCCGAAGACCCGCTGCGCTCGTGCCCACCTGGAAAACGCCTCCAGCCCGGACCCGTCCGACCCCGCGCAAGCCCCCCTCGGCCTTCCATTCCCGCCCTGGTTGCCGTGTCACTGGCAGCCTGATTCCGGAATGGGCAACGCATTCCTTTTCAGAGCCGGGCGTCACGCGGGACCCACGCCCGGTCCATTTCGGGCAGGTCCGGCGGGCCTGCCGCAAAAAAAGCCGGCTGGCCCTTGCGGGGGCCAGCCGGCATTCAGCATTCACACCGAATGAGGTCGTTTCCGGGGACTTCAGTCGCCCAAGGCCCCGGCCGGCTCTTCCTGCTTCTCCTTCTGGCCGGAGGGAGCCGCAGGCGCGACGCCCTGGATTTGCACGAGGCCGGTGTCCGGCTCCTTGAGGACGTGCTTGCGGTACAGCGCCATCATCCGCTCATGCTCGGCCTGCTGCTGCATCTTCAGTTTCATGTCGCGCTCGCGCAGCTTTTCCTCGCGGGCGGTCTTGGCGATGCCGAGCCGGTCAAGGTCGGTCTGGCGCTCCCTGGTGACGATTTCGTCGCGCAGCACCAGGTGGTGCTCGGTCGAGTTGAGCTTCACGGGCTTGTTGCCGGCGAAGATCTCATGCCGCCCATGCTCCTCGTACCATTTGGTGAGCGTGGCGGTCATGTGCATCTTCTCGACGATGTTGCGCCAGCCCACGCCGGTATTGTAGGCGCAGAAGCTGATCTCGCCTTCCTGGGTGGCGTACGGGATGATGCACTGCTCGGTGCGGCGGAAGTCGTAATTGAACAGATCCTGGAACCACATGCCGGCGATGAAGAGGAAGTTCCAGCGGTCGGCGCGCCGCTTCTGGATGTCTTCCATCGTGCGGTCGCCGCTCACCTTGCCGTAATTCCGGCCAGTGGCGCCGAAGGTCTTGTCGAACTTCATCAGCAGGTCGGTCAGCCTGAAGTGCGTCGGCGCCTGGAACGGATCGTAGTTGCGCATCAGCGCCAGCGCCATGCCGAGCACGGAAAGGAACTTGCCGCGCGCGGCGTCGTTGACGCGGGCCACGTCGCGGGCCAGCCGGTCGCCATTGAGGAACTTCGTCACCGGGACGGCTTCCTTGGTCTCCTTGTCGACCATCACCGCCATGCCCACGCCGCAGTTCGGGTGGCAGCCGCAGCTCAACTGGCCCCACTGCGCGTTGGGCCCGTGGACCAGGTCCGCCCAGTCGGTGAAGGTGGACATGAAGGAGATCGGGTACCAGTCGCGCACCGGCTCGCCCAGCCCGGTCTGGTTCTTCACGTCGTGGGCGAGGTGGCTCAGCGTATAGCGCTGCGCCATGCGGCGCTCGTCGCTGATGCCCTCGTCGCGCCCGGTGAAGGACACGGGCTGGAAGCTGAGGAAGGAGATCTTCTTCGGGTTGTCGAGCGCGAACTGGATGACGCGCCCCACCTGCTCGTTGTTGATGCCGTTGATGATCGTGATCACCGGCACGATGTCGACGCCGGCGTTGTAAAGGTTCTCGATGGCGCGCAGCTTGACGTCGAACAGGTTGCCGACGGCGCGGTGCGAGTTGGCGGCGTTGCCGATGCCGTCAAACTGCAAGTACGCATAGCGAAGGCCGGCCTCGGCCGCCGCACGGGCGAACTCGGGGCTCTTGGCGAACTCGATGCCGTTGGTGGCCGCCTGCACCGAGTTGTACCCCACCTTGCGGCAGTAGCGGATCGCATCCAGGAAATACGGCGACAAGGTAGGCTCGCCGCCGGAGAACTGGACCGACATCTGGCGCCGCGGCTTGATCTTCAGCGCGTTGTCGAGCATCGTCTTGATGTCTTCCCATGTCAGCTCATGGACGAAGCCCACCTGGTTGGCGTCCATGAAGCACGGGTCGCACATCATGTTGCAGCGGTTGGTCAGGTCGATGGTCAGCACCGAGCCGCGCCCGTGCGTGATGGTGGACGAGCCGTGCCGGTGCAGGTCCTCGTCATTGTGAGCGCGGATGTCGCGGCCCGGGAAAACCTCCTCCAGATGGCGGAAGAAGGCCGGGTCGATCGACATGACGTCCTCGAAATGCCCATGGATCGGGCAATCCTTCACCATCAGAATCTTGCCATCGCGCTCGATGATCTTCGCCTTGATTTCCCCAGGGCGCTCGTTCACCAGAATGCTGACGTCTTTCTTCCCGTCCAGGATCTCCTTGCGGATCTCCGGGATGCACTTGGGGCAGAGCGAGTCCGTCTCGCGCGGCCACCCCAGTGGCGGCTTCATCTTCTCCCAGGATTTCAGCAGCGGCTTGTCCGACCACTTCGGCGTGAAGCTGGGGTTCGGCTTGATGGAATTCAGCGTGTCGAAGACGGGCCAGATGGCCTTGGCCGCCAGCGTCACGGCCTTTTCCACATACTTGATCGGTTTGTGCATTGTTGTCCTTGTCTCCAGGTGTCGGACTCTTTCTGGTCTTGTGCCAGATGTCTCACTCGGTGTAGCGTCTCCGAAGTCCTGCTTGCGGAGACACTTTTCTCTCAGCCCATATTGTAGGCAATCGGCGGCCTGATGCCCAAGCTTATCCATCGAACTGCACCGCCGGCGGGCTGGATGGGGAATCTGGCGGGGTCAACGGTTTCCGTCACCTTGCATAGTACGATGATCAAGGGAACTGTTGTGGCTGACCCCGCCCGTGCCAAGGCCGTGTTCCTGGCTGCTGCGCGCCGTGCCGGATTCCCGCTGGCAGGCGTGGCCCCGGCTGCCCCTGTCGAGGATTATCCCGTCTATCAGCAATGGGTTGCCGACGGACTGGCGGGTCCGCTGGGGTATCTGGCCGACCACCGGGCCGCGCTCCGCGCCGACCCCCGCCGCTTGCTGCCTTCCGCCCGCTCCGTGCTCTGCGTCGGGCTGCTGTACAACAGCCGCGGGCCGACGCGCCATTCGGTCTCGCGCTATGCCTGGGGCGCAGGGGACTACCACGACGTGCTTCGCGCCTTGCTCCAGTCCGTGGTCGATGAGATGAAAGCCGAGCTCGGCGCCTTCGATCACCGGATCTGTGTGGACACGGCCCCTCTGCTCGAGCGGTCGCTGGCGCGCCGCGCGGGCCTCGGCTGGATCGGGCGGAACACCTGCCTGATCAACCAGCCCTTGGGCTCGTGGTTCTTCCTCGGGGAGCTGCTGGTGTCGCTCGATATGCCGGCGGACGCGCCTCCGCCGGACCGCTGCGGCACGTGCCGCCGCTGCATCGACGCCTGCCCGACCCAGGCCCTGGTTCCCGTCGGCAACGGCCGGTACCGGCTGGACGCCCGCCTCTGCATCTCGACCTGGACCATCGAGCAGCGCGGTCCGTTGCCGCCGGAGGCCCGCGCCGCCTCCGGGACGCTTCTGTTCGGCTGCGACATCTGCCAGGAAGTGTGCCCGTGGAACCGCCGCGCGCCAATCACCCTGCTGCCGGAGTTTCAACCCTTGCACCCGGATCCCGACCTCGCCGAACTCGCCTCCATGACTCCGGAACAGTTCCGCGCCCGCTTCCGCCGCACCCCGCTGTGGCGCACACGCTACTCGGGGCTGCTGCGCAACGCCGCCACGGCGATGGGCAACTCGGGGGACCCCTCGTATCTGCCTGCTCTCCGCCGCCTGGCTGCGCTTGAGGATGACGCCGTGCGGGAGCACGCCCTCTGGGCGATCCGCCGCCTGGAGGCTGCCGCATGAAGCTCCTTCTGCTGGCGGCGCTTGCTTTCACCCAGTACGAAGACCCGCTGATCGCCAAGGGCTTCGATCACTTCTACAACCTCGAATACCCGCAGGCGATCGCGCTGTTTCAGAAGGCCATCGCCGCCGCCCCGCGCGACCCGCACCGTCACAACCACCTCGCCCAGGCGGTGTTGTTCCAGATGATGTTCCGCGCCGGCGCCCTGGAAACCGAGCTGGTCACCGGCGGCAACCCCTTCCTGCGGCGCCCGAAGATGGAGCCGACGGCGGAAGAGCAGCGGCTGTTTTCCGGCGCCATCGGGGAAACGCTCCATCTGACGCGCGCCGCGCTGGCCGCGAACCCGAACGACACCTCCGCCCTCTATGCCCGCGGCGTGGCTCTCGGCTTCCGCGGGACGTACAACTTTCTCGTCCGCCGCGCCTGGCTTGACGCGCTGCGCGACATCACCGAAGCGCGCAAGCTGCACAACCGCGTGGCCGAGCTGGACCCGTCCAACATCGACGCCCTCATGCTGCAAGGCGTCCACGACTACATTGTCGGGTCGCTCCCCTGGCATTACCGCACGCTCGGCTTCCTGATCGGCTTCAGGGGCGACCGCCAGCGCGGCATCCGCACCGTCCGGCTGGTGGCCGAGAAAGGGACGCTGAACAAAGTGGACGCCAAGATCCTGCTCGGCGCGGTCGCGCGCCGCGAACGCCGCCCGCAGGACGCCGTGCCGATCATCCTTGAACTGCTCGAGCGCTACCCGCGCAACTTCCTGCTGCTGTTCGAGCTGGCGCAGATGTACTCCGACCTTGGCCGCAAGGAGGACGCGCTGCGCACGTTCGACCGGATCGAGGAATTGAAGCGCAGCGGCGCGCCCGGCTTCGCCTCTCTCCCCTTCGAGCGCATCGAGTTCGCCCGCGGCAATCTGCTGTTCTGGTACGACGAGCCGGAGGCTGCCATCGTCCACCTGCGCCGCGCCACCGCCGCGGCCGATCATCTGGACCCGAACTCCGCCGTCACGAGCTGGCTGCGGCTCGGCCAGTGCCTGGATCTGCTCGGCAAGCGGGAGGAAGCCCTGGCCGCGTATCGCAACGCGATCCGCACGGCGCCTTCGTCCTTCGAGGCGCGCCTGGCCCGCCGCTGGCTCGGCCGCAGGTTCGACATGGCGGAGAAACGCCTGCTGGCGCGGGGCGAGCTGTAGCCGGGGCCGACGATGTCGGTTATACTATTGCGGCTATGGGATTCGTGCAGGAATTCAAGGAGTTCGCCCTCAAGGGCAACGCGATCGACCTGGCCATTGGCGTCGTCATCGGCGGCGCTTTCGGCAAGATCGTCAACTCGATGGTGGAGGACCTGATCAACCCGCTGATCGGCCTGCTCACGCGCGGCGTCAACCTGGCGGACAAGTTCATCGCCCTCGACGGCAAGACGTACGCCACAGTGGAGGAGGCCCGAAAGGCCGGCGTGGCCGTGCTTACCTATGGCAATTTCCTCAACAACGTGATCCAGTTCTTCATCATCGCGCTGGCGATCTTCATCGTGATCCGCCAGATCAACCGGCTCGTGCGGGTATCGGATTCGCTGCCGAAGTAGTGCCGGCGCAATGGGCGGTCACCACAGCCGGGCGCGGGTCCATGCGTCGAGGAAATCCGCGCCGCGATAGCGGATCGTGCGGTCATCGACGATTTCGCCGCCGAGGGCGTGCGACGCGTCGAGCCGCAGCGAGTTGCGCGTCGTGTATTCGATCTCGATGGTCACCGGGCCGGTGATCCTGTAAGGCGGCACCTGCCCGATCTTTGCCGCCGCGCGGCGCGCTGCGGCGCGGATGGCCTGCCGCGACATCTCCGCCGACATACAGACGCAGACGTGGCGCGCCAGCCCTTCCATCACGGCCACCGTTTCCGCCTCCGGCACGATGGCCTTCAGCTCCTCCACGGCGGCTTTGTCGCCCGAGAGAAAGATCACGGGGATGCCGAACGCGCCGGCCAGCGCGGCGCGCGTCCCGATTTCCCCCACGTTTCTGCCGTTCATGCGCAGGTTCTGGATGCCCAGCGAGCTGTAGCTGTGCGCCATGATGCCTGCGCGGACGCCCGCCATCGCGTGCTGGCCGAGGAACCCGACCGCGGTGTAGCCCCGTTCCAGCGTCATCGTGCGCCCGAGCCCGCCGATGATCAGCCGAGCTTTCGGGTGGATCGCGAGCGCGGAAAGCGTGGCGCTGCCATCGTGTCCGTCCCACACGTAAACGTCTTCGATGCCGCCCTCCAGAAACCCTTCCACCGCGGCGTTGACCTCGCCGGTCAGCAACGCGCGCAGCTCCGGGTCTTTCGGGTCCGTCTGTTCCTGCCGGCAAATGCCCGCCACGCCTTCGGCGTCGGTGATCAGCAAAATGCTCTTGCGCGTCTGGGCCGCAAGCGGCGCGAGCAGGATCGCAGCAGCCAGAATGCCGAATGCCTTCATGCGCGCCAGTATATTGCGAACCGGCGCCGTGTGCCCGCTGCGCGGCGCGCCCCGGGACCGCCCCGATAGAATGGGAGCGCATGCTCCTGATTGGTCCGGCCGTGGTGCTGGGCGCGTTTCTGCTGTTCCTGGTCCAGCCCATGGCGGGCAAGGCGCTGCTGCCGTTGTTCGGCGGCTCGGCGGCGGTGTGGTCCGCGTGTCTGCTCTTTTTCCAGACCGTCCTGCTGCTCGGCTATTTCTATGCGCACGTCATTGCGCGCCGCCTCGAGCCGCGCACCCAGGCCGCCGTTCATGCCGCTTTCGCGCTGGTCTGCCTGTTGGCGCCGCGCGTGCCGCCACAGGCGGGAGGCGACTCGGCCCATGTGCTGCTCGCTCTGGCCGGCTCGGTCGGGCTGCCGTACCTGCTGCTTGCCACCACGTCGCCCCTGCTCCAGCACTGGCTGGCGCTGCTCGATCCGCGAGCGCGTCCCTACCGTCTTTCGGCGTGGTCGAATGCGGCCTGCGCGCTGGCGCTGATCGCGTTCCCGTTCGCGCTTGAGCCGGCCTGGGGACTTTCGCAGTTGCAGCGGCTCTGGGACAGGCTCTTCGCCGTGCAGGCGGCGCTGCTCGCAGCGGCGGCATGGCTGCTGTGGCGCAAGCGCCCCGCCGCGCCGCCCCGCCCGCTGGTCGAAGGCGCGCGCTGGCGGGAACGCCTCGCCTGGATCGCCTGGGCGGCGCTTGGCGCGGCGTTCCTGGTGGCCACCACGGCGCATATCACGCAGGTGGTCGCCCCCGCGCCCCTGCTCTGGGTCGCGCCGATGCTTGTCTATTTGCTCACATGGGTTCTCGCCTTCGCGCGGGATTTCACGGACCAACGCGGGCTGGCCCGCCACGCCCTCATCGGGTTGCTGGCCATGGCGCTGTCGCTGTTGTTTCTCGATTTGCAGGCGGTGTTCGCAGCCAAGGTGGGGCTGTATTGCCTGGGACTGTTCCTCGTCTGCCTGTTCGCCCACGGGATGCTCGCCCTGGCAAGGCCCGGTCCGGAGCGCCTGACCAGTTTCTGGACGCATGCCGCCGCCGGCGGGGCGCTCGGCTCGCTGCTGGCGGGCGTCACAATCCCCTCAGTGCTGAAAGGATATTTCGAGTTGCCGCTGCTGATGGCGCTGGCCGCGCCGCTGTGCCTGTGGCGCCTGCGCCGCGGCTCGCGCCGGGCGATGCAAGCCGCCTGGATGGCGGCCATCTTCGCCGTCACCCCGTCGCTGGCGCTGATCCGGAACCACTACGCGGGCCTCGTGGACGCCGGGCGGAATTTCTACGGCAGCCTGCGCGTGGTGGACGAGCCGGCCACGACGGAGAGGCCGCGGCTGAGGAAGATGCTCCACGGGATGGTTTTGCACGGGTCCCAGTTTGTCGGCTCGCCCCTCGAGGATACGCCCACGGCCTACTACAGCCGCTCAAGCGCGGCGGGGCTGCTGCTCAGCCGGCCCGGGCCGGCGCGCCGCGTGGGCATCGTCGGCCTCGGCGCGGGCGCGCTGGCCGCTTACGGCCGCGCGGGCGATGTGTTCCGCTTCTATGAGATCAACCCGATGGTGGTCGATTTCAGCCGCCGCTACTTCACCTACCTGGCGCGCTCGGCGGCCCGCATCGAGCTGGCCGAAGGCGATGCCCGGCTGACCCTGGCCGCCGAGCCGCCCCAAGGCTTCGACGTGCTGGTCATTGACGCCTTCAGCGGCGATTCCATCCCGGCCCACCTGCTGACGCGCGAGGCCTTCGCGCTTTACCTCCGCCATCTGGCGCCGGCGGGCGTGCTCGCCTTCCACATCTCGAACCAGTATGCCGACCTCGCGCCCGTGGTGCGCGCGCTGGCCGCCGACGCACGCCTGTCCTGCACGCGGATGTCGTCGCCGCCCGCCCCGGCCACGGGGGCCCTGGCCGCCGTCTGGATGGTGGTCGACACGGCCCGCCCCGCCGCCGTGGCCCCCGACAGGCGGTACCTGTGGACCGATGACGCGAACTCGATTCTGCGCGTGTTGCGTTAGGCCTTACTTGCGCGCCGTCTCCGGCCTGCCCACCAGCGGCTGCACGCTGCCGCTGCCGCACAGCGCGATGCCGTTTTCCGTCAGGCCCCGCAACAGCGCCACATACACGGCCAGGAGAGCCTTCTCCGTCACCGGCTGCCTGCCGGGCAGGCGTGCGTGCAGCGGCAGCTCGGTAAGGATCTGCAACCGCACGCCCCGGGAGTTCACCTTGCCGGAAGCGTCCCTCAGATTGGCCAGAAAGAACGGCGTCTGCATCACGGCGCCGCTGCGCGCGTCGACATAGAACTGGCAGCGCGCAAACCAGCCGGTATTCGCCGGGTCGGCGCCGTCAAACAGAAGCAGCGGCCCCGGCCGGTCCGGCGCCGCCAGATCGACAACGATGCTGCGCTCGCGCACCTCCGCGCTGGCAGTGAAACCGGCCTCTTCGGCCGCCTGGCAGAGCACGTCCGTGTCCAGTTCCAGCCGGACCAGATGGCGGCCCCCCGCCTGAAGCACCTGCATCAGTATCAGTGTAACGCCCGCTATCATGAGGAAGCGCATGAAGCCCGCCCCGCTCCTGGTCCTGTTCGACATCGACGGCACGCTGTTGCGCCGCAGCGGCCCGCACCACCGCCAGGCGCTGGAGCGCGCGGTGGAGCGCGTGGCCGGGGTGCGCGTCTCCACCGACGGCATCCCGGTGGCCGGCATGCTCGATCGCGACATCCTGCTCGCGATGCTCGCCCGCGGCGGCGTGCCGAAGACGCGCGCCCGGCGCCTGCTTGCCGAGGTGTGCCGCGCCGCGCAGAACATTTATGTGCGGACTTGTCCGGACCTCCGCAGCAAGGTCTGCCCCGGCGTGCGTCCCCTGCTGCGGCGGCTGGCGCGCCGCGGGGTGCCCTGCGGGCTGGTGACGGGGAACCTGTCCCGCATTGCGTGGACGAAGATGCGGCGCGCGGGGCTGCGCGAATACTTCGCCGTGGGCGCGTTCTCCGAGGACGGCCCCACGCGCGCCGCGCTGATCCGCCTGGCCGCCTCGCGTGCGCGCCGCGCCGGCCTGGTGGCGCAGGGAGCCCGCGTCGTTTATGTCGGCGATCACCCCAACGACGTGCTGGCCGCGCGCCAGGCGGGGGCGGAAATCATCGCCGTGGGCACCGGCGTCGTCTCCGGCGAGGAGCTGGCGGCAACGCAACCGGACGTGTATCTGCCCGACCTGCGCGCATTCCGCCAGGATCTGTTGCGCTGAGGCGCCTCATCAACCGCCCGCTTTTGCAGCGAGGCCCTCCTCGACCTTCCGGACCTTGTCTTCCATGGTCTGGTCCTTGTCGATGCGCGTGCCGATGCGGATGCTGGTCGAGATGCGCGGCACGCCCATGGCATGCAGCGCCTCATGGCAGCGCCTGACCGCCGCCATGACCTCGTCCCACTCGCCTTCCACGTTGGTGCCGTAGGCGTGGAGTCTTGTCTTCAGGCCCGACTCGCGCAGGATGCGCTCGCACTCGGTGACCTCTTTCGACACGCTCGCCCCCACGCCGAGCGGAATGATGCACACATCGGCAATGGCTTTCATGATCGCTGCCTCCCCACACCATTCTCGCCCGTTGCGCCGCGCGTCCACCGGCTGGAAGTGCCGCCCCGCCTTACGGCCGGAAGCTGATCAGTTCGGTGCGGAACGTCCCGTCCTTGCGCGGCACGCGCGCCAGCGTGAAGACGCGGCCCTCCGCGGTGACGGCGATCGAATTCACATACGTCGGGTGGCTGCCGTCCTCGTAGAAAATGGCGCCGTGGTCGCGGTAGCGCCCCGTCGGGATGTGCCAGGTCACCAGGTGGAGGTTCTCGTCGCCCTTCGCCTCGCCCTTGCCCGTCGAGTCTTTGCCCTTGAGCCGCTTGCCGCCGATGTAGATCGGCCCGCCGGTCAGATAGTAAATCGTTTCCCTGTCCGGCCCGAGCGTGAAGCCGAGATAGCCGTAGCTGAACTGGTCGAACATGCCGCTGCGGCGCGAGGGCTCGCTGGTGATGCGGTCGAGCACCTCCACCCGCTCGGCGCGCGGGTCGAACCGGAACAGATAGCCGGAGTTGCCGTGCACGCCGTAAAACATCTGCGTGCGCGGGTGCCAGAATACCTGGCGCCAGTTGTAGGCCATGTGGCCCGGCGAGGTGACGTCGTACTGGCCGAAGTAGTCCTTCTTCAGGTCGTCGCCCTGCACGGCTTCCACCGCCTCCGTGTCGTAGCGGTAGCGGTGGATCACGCCGTCGCCGGTGGTGAAGTAGACGCTGCCGTCGCGCGGGTCGATGCCGAGCGAGCGGCAGATGGTGCGGTAGGTGGGGCCGCGGCCGTTCTCGCCCTCCTCGAAAAACGCGCCGATCTCCTTCCACTCGCGGCGGCGCACGTCGTAACGGAAGAAAACCCCCGTGGGCCAGGTGAGCCCGTAAACGCGCATCCGCTGCGGGTCCATGTTCATCGTGAGGATGCCTTCGCCGCGTGGCGCGATGCCGTGGTCTTCAAACGTGCGCGTCCCGAGATTGTAAGCGAGCACGTGCCCGCCGCGGTACGGCTTCATCCCCGGCGGCGGCACGCCCGGCTTCTCCATGTCGTCGATGATCGAGTAATAGCCGATGTGCGTGGCGAACCACAGCCTGCCGTCGGCCTCGACGAAGTTCACGTGGCTCTTGCCCTGCGCGATTGCGTTCATGCCCTTCTCGCCGCAGGCCTCGGTGAGGTCGCCCACATGCACGGTGCGGTCCGTGTACGGGTCGTAGAAGTACATCTGCCCGGCGATGTCCGGCTTCTCGCTGCTGAGGACGTAGTAGACGCGGCCGTCGCTGGCCACGCCCATGCCGTTGTAGGTGTCGTGCGAGTGCTCGAAGCCGGACGGGTGGACGCGCGCGATCAGCCCGCGGCCGCCCGCCGCGGCGCCCGCAGGGCGCCCCGCCGGCCCGCCGCAGCCATTGATCATGAGCAGGACTCCCACGAAGCAGAGCAAATTCCAGCCATGCATGAGTGCTGTCCGCCTGTTCAATATACACGCCCGGCGGCGGCCGGGCCGCGTCAGAGCAACTCGTCGATGCTGTAGATCAGCCTGTCCAGCACGGCTGCGTCCGTCATCGGGTTGAAGAACACCGCCTTCCAGGCGGGCAGCGCCAGGCCGTTCGCCTTGTGGCCGGCGTTCGTGGTGAAGCTGAGCCGCGCGTCGAGGCGCGGGTCAAGGTTCTTCTCGCGCTTCTCGAACAGGCGGCGGATCTCGGCCGCATAGCGCTCGAAGCGATCGGCGGGCATCTGGCCCTCGATCACGCGCTGGTAGATCTCTTTCGCGTTGCGGCCCTTGGGCAGCACCCACCAGACGACGCTCGGCCCCACCGCGCCGAGGTTCAGCACCTTGCAGTATTCGAGCCGTTCGAGCCGCTGTTTCAGGTCTTCGGCCAGCTCCAGCGCGCGCGCCACCAGCAGTTGCCACCCGGCGAGCCCGATACCGTTCAGCGACGCCATCACCGTGTAGGGCCCGAGCGCCGGCCGCGACGTCTCCAGAGTGAACACCGCCGGGTCGCGCCGGCCGTCGGCTTCGGAGAAGTAGGGCATCTCTTCCGTGCTGCGGGAGAGATAGCGCAGATCCTGCCGGCTCTTGACGAGAAACGCGCTGGCCGGGTAATGGCCCCACCCCATTTTGTGAAAGTCGATGGTGACGCTGTCGGCGACGCGCAGCCCGGCGGTGGCGGCCTGCGCGCGCGCCACCAGCGCAAGAGTCGAGGGGGAGAAGCCAAGCTCGTTCCGCTCGATGTCGTAGGCCGTGAGGAAGCACAGCACCCAGCCGACGGCGGCGTCGACGTGGAGTTGCGGGCGCGGCACGCCGTGGCGGGCGGCGAAACGGTCGAGGATCTCCCGGATGGCGCCCACATCGTCGATGCCCGAGGAGTCGGTGGTCCCGAAGGTCGCCGTAACGAACGCCACGCGCGCGCCGGCCGCGTGCAGCTGCTCGAGCTTCTGCTCGAGCAGGTCAAGCCGCATGGCGAAGGTCTCGTCCGTGGGGATGGCGTGCAGGTTCGACGTGCCCAGCCCGAGCCAGCCGGCCAGCGTGAGGTTGGAATAGTGCGCCGCTTCGGAGACGATGCCCGCGATGTTCCTGTCCCGCAGCCCCGTGTGCATGGCGCCGGGACAGGTCTTCTCGATGCCCAGCTTGGCGCCGTAAAGGTTCGAGATGGTGCCGCCCATGGTGAACACTCCCCACGGGTCCTCGATGTGGTAGAAGAGCAGGTTCGCGAGCGCCGTCACGGCCTTGATCTCAAGCTCGTTCGAGCGCTGGCTGTAGGTGTCCGTGCACAGGTTCGGGTTCTTCAGCAAACAGGCCAGCGCGCCGACCAGCGAGGCGTAATTGGCCGGGCCTTTGACGTTTTCGAGATGCAGCGGGCTGAACCAGCCGTCCGTGCCCCAGAAATAGGGGAACACGGCATCGCGCGCGTCCTTGAGATTGCCCGGCAGGACATGGATCTCCGGGTTGGCCTGCGCGGTTTCGTAATTCTGCGCCATGTGAGGCGAGGGAGGAAGCGAGGATTCCGCCTGCACGGCCATGAGGAACTCGCGGAAGATCGCAGTGATCAGCTCCGGGTTGCAAGTGAAGAAGTTGTCGATGATCTGGCCGTAGAGCTTCTGATCCATGGCAGCAGGCACCTTCCGCCGCGGGCGCGGCATCTCCAAGTCTAGCGCCGCCGCCGGCGCAAGCATGGAGAGACGACCCTGTGGCGACCGCTCGTTCCCGCGGCCTTCGGCCGCTTCACGCGCGGCGCCGAAAATCTGGCGTTTGTGCTTGCGGAGGTGCGGCCGGAGGCCGGAACTGACGGGGGCGAAAAGAGAACGGGCGGCCTCGCGGAGAGGCCGCCCGGGAGATGGATACAGGTTGCTTTCGGTCAGGCCTGGGAGGGCGCGCCCTCGAGGGCCTTCAGCCGTTTGTGGAGGCGGCTCTTGTAGCGGGAGGCGGTGTTGTCTTTGATAATGCCCCACTTGGCGGCGCGGTCGATAAGCGAAAACGTCTTCGGCATCAACTGCGCAGCCAGGGAAAGATCCTTCTTCTCGAGCGCCCGGCGCATGGCGCGGATGGCGTGCCGCATACGCGACTTGCGAACCTTGTTGATGGCGGTGCGCCGCTTGGTGATGCGGATGCGCTTCAGCGTTGAGTAATGATTAGCCATGGGTTTGGAAAAACAGTCTTCTTCGGCCGAATGGTAGCTTGTTCCATGATAGCGGATCCCGGATCGCAGGGTCAAAAGGGAGTCCGGGGCGGGAGAACTTCCCCGACTGCGCCCCACCAGTTACACTTGAGGAAACACTTTTGGCTGGCGGAATCCGGCCAAGGCTGCTATACTGTAAAGAGTTACACATAGGAGTTCGCACATGGCCCTCGACGAGAAGGAAAAGCAGCGGCTGCTGGCGGTGACGCTCGGCAACATCGAGAAGCAGTATGGCAAGGGGATCATCCAGCGGCTCGGCTCGCATGAAGCCGTCGTGCCGGTGAGCGTGATCCCGTCGGGCTCGGTGTCGCTCGACTACGCGCTTGGCGTCGGCGGCTTCCCGCGGGGGCGCATCATCGAGATTTTCGGGCCGGAGTCTTCGGGCAAGACGACCATCGCCCTGCAAGTGGTGGCGCAGGCGCAGAAGGCGGGCGGCATGGCCGCCTTCGTCGATGTCGAACACGCGCTCGACCCGATTTACGCGAAGAAGCTCGGCGTGGATGTGGACAATCTGCTGGTTTCGCAGCCGGACTACGCCGAGCAGGCGCTGGAGATCACGGCGGCGCTGATCGCCTCCAACGCGATCGACGTGGTGGTGGTCGACTCGGTCGCCGCGCTGGTTCCCAAGGCGGAGCTGGACGGCGAGATGGGGGATTCCTTCGTCGGCGTGCAGGCGCGGCTGATGTCGCAGGCGATGCGCAAGCTGACGGGAATCGTGGCCAAGTCGAACACCTGCCTCATCTTCATCAACCAGATCCGCGAAAAGATCGGCGTGATGTTCGGCAACCCGGAAACGACCACCGGCGGCCGGGCGCTGAAGTTCTATTCCAGCGTCCGGCTCGACATCCGCCGCATCGCCGCCATCAAGGAAGGGGAAAACGTCACCGGCAACCGCACCAAGGTCAAGGTGGTGAAGAACAAGCTGGCGCCGCCTTTCCGGGAAGCCGAGTTCGACATCATGTACGGCGAGGGCATCAGCGTCACCGGCGACCTGCTCGACACCGCCGTGGCGCAGAACATCGTCGACAAGAGCGGCTCCTGGTACAGCTACAACGGCGAGCGCATCGGGCAGGGGCGGGAAAACGCCAAGCAGTTCCTCAAGGACCATCCCGACGTGATGGCCCAGATCGAGGCGCAGGTGCGCGCCGCGCTCGGGCTCGCGCCGCCGCAGCCGAAGGCGGAGCCGCAGCCTGTCGCCGCCGAGCCGGCCAAGGCCGCCCGCGCCAGCAAGAACTGAGCCGGGCCGCCGGCCAGGCCGACGCCGCGCAGCCGTATGATAGACGCATGCGACGCAGGCTCTTCCTCGGCGCCTTGCCGGCGCTTGCGGCAGCGCAGGGCGGCAAGCCGGCAACGCCTCCCCTGGCGGAGGAAATCGAAGCCTTCGGGCTGAAATGGCAAGTCATTTCCGCCGCCGACTGGCGGGTGGAAGCCGATGAGCTGCACCTGGTGAAGGCGCGGCCGCAGCAGGCCAACCCGCGCCGCCCCATCCAGTTCGCGCTGGCGCGCACGGCCCCGCTTGAGCGCTTCACGCTGGAGGTCGACGTGCGGCGCGCGGCGCCGAAAGGCTCGCTCATCCTCGTTTACGCCTGGCAGAAGGACGGCTACTTCAACTACGTCCACCTTTCCGACGATGCCGCTTCGCAAGTGGAAGTGCACAACGGCGTGTTTCACTGCTTTGGCGGCGACCGCGTCCGCATCAGCCCGCTCGAAGGGCCCGGCTCGCTGCCCACGGCGGACTGGCACGCCGTCCGCATGCAGTATGACGCCGCCACCGGCACGGTCGAGGCGTGGGTCGACGGCAAGACTTCGCCGTCGCTCAAGGCGGTGGATCTCAGCCTGCGCGCGGGCCGGATCGGGCTGGGCAGCTTCTTCAACACAGCTTCTTTTCGCCGCTTCCGCCTTCGCGCGGGGTGAGCTTTCCGGCGCGGCTGGTATGCTGAAAGCAGACACTCTGGCATGTTCCTGAAAATCCTGGCCCACCCGGTTCTCATGAACCTCAACTTCCATATGCCGATCGTGGTGGATTTGCGCCACCCGCTCATCCTGCTCACGGGCGAGAACGGCTGCGGCAAGTCCACGCTGTTGCACGCCATTTACTACGCGATGCGCGGCGACCAGATCGACGGCTACATCTACCGGGTGGAAAACAGGATCGAGACGCCGAAAGTGTTCCTCTTCGACGCCGAGCACCACAACCCGCGCATGCATCTCGAGCTGTTCGCCAACAACCCGCAGATGCAGGAGTTCATCCAGATGGCGTCGCACGGCCAGGTGATGCTGTCCCTGTTCCGCGAGACCTTCCCGGCGCTGCCCGAGGGCACGATGCTGCTGCTTGACGAGCCGGAGATGGCGCTCTCGGTTTCCAACCAGCGGCGCATTCTGAAGATGCTGCTGGAGCTGGTGGACCAGAAGAAGTTCCGCATCATCTGCGCCACCCACTCGCCCGTGCTGATCGATGCGCCCGAGACGTACGTCATCAACCTCGACAACTACATCAACCGCAACGTCCCCGACATGACGCTGGGCGTCGAAGGCTCCAGCACCATCCAGTAGCGCGGCGGCTACGATGGGTGAGGGATGAAGCGGGACACGCTCGTCGATTTCTTCGAATCGGTCGTGGCGCAAAAGGGCGTCTGCCTCGTTTACGACGACGGCGTCCGCCCGCGCTCCTACACCTACGAGCAGCTCGGCGCGGCCGCGCGCCGCTTCGCGCTGCGGCTGGCCGAAGCGGGCGCCGGCCGCGGCGACCGCGTCATCCTGTGGAGCGAGAACCGCCCGGCATGGGTCGCCGCCTTCTGGGGCTGTCTGCTGCGCGGCGCCGCGGTGGTTCCCGTCGACGAGCGCCACTCGCCGGATTTCTTCGAGCGCGTCGTGCGGATCACCGAACCGAAGGCGATCCTGCTCGGCGATGCCGTGCATCCGGCCCGTCTGCCCGGGGATGTTCCCGTCTGGAGGCTGGCCGATCTCGACTGGCGCACGCCCGCCCCGGCGGCGCCGCGGGCGGAAATCTCCGCCGCCGACATTGCCGAGATTCTTTTCACCTCCGGCGCCACCGCGGATCCCAAGGGCGTCGTCATCACCCACCGCAACATTCTGGCCAACATTGTTCCGGTGGAGCGCGAAATCCGCAAATATCTCCACTACGCGAAGCCGTTTCACCCGATCCGTTTTCTCGATCTGCTGCCCTTGAGCCATATGTTCGGGCAGGCGATGGCCGCCTTCATCCCGCCGGTTCTGGGCGGCACGGTCGTTTTCCTGCGCACGCAGGACCCGCGCGAAATCGTCCGGCAGATCCGCACGCGGCGCATCAGCGTGATGGTCAGCGTGCCGCGCATTCTCGAGCTGATGCGCGAATACATCGTCGCCCTGGCGCCTGAAGCGGCCGCCCCCGCGCCGCCGGGCGAGCGGTTCTGGCGCCGCTGGTGGCGCTACCGGCGGGTGCATTCGCTCTTCGGGTGGAAATTCTGGAGCTTCATCGTCGGCGGCGCGGCGCTGGACGCGGAGCTGGAACAGTTCTGGGGCAATCTCGGCTTTGCGGTGATCCAGGGCTACGGGCTGACCGAAGCGGCGCCCATCGTCACGCTGAATCATCCCTTCCATGCGAGGCGCGGATCGGTGGGCAAGCCGATTGCGGGCGTCGAAATCCGCATCGCGCCCGACGGGGAGGTGCTGGTGCGCGGCCCCAACATCACCGCCGGCTATTACAAAGACCCGGAAGCCACCGCGGAGGCGTTCGAGGACGGCTGGCTCCACACGGGCGACATCGGCGAGCTTGACTCCGAAGGCCGGCTCTACATCAAAGGCCGGAAGAAGGAAATGATCGTTCTGCCCGACGGGCGGAACGTGTTTCCCGAAGACGTGGAGAAGGCGTTGAACAGCATCCCCGGCGTGCGCGAATCGGCCGTGGTGGGCGTGGCGGGCGCGGGCGGCGAAGCCGTCCATGCGGTGCTGGTGCTCGAAGAGGGCGCGGAAGCGGAAGGCGTGGTCCGCCAGGCGAACGCGCAGCTCGAGGAGCATCAGAAGATCCGCAGCTTCACGGTGTGGCCGGAGCCGGAGCTGCCGCGCACGGAAGGCACGCGCAAGCTGAAGCGGCGCCTCATCCGGCAGCGAGTCGCCGGCGGCGCGCCGGCGGCGGCGCGGGCGGCGGAAGATCCCTTGGCGGCGATCCTCGCGCGCTACGCCGGCGGCCGGACGCTGGCGCCGGAGACGTCTCTCGACGAGCTGGGCCTGTCCTCGCTCGACCGCATCGAGCTGATGGTGGCCCTTGAGCAGCAGCTCGGGCGCACGCTCGACGAGGCGGCGTTCGCCGCGGCGCGCACGGTGGCCGATCTGAAGCAGCTCGAAAAGGCCCCGCCGGCCCCGCCGGCCGAGCCGTTCGAGTTCCCGCGCTGGAACCGCAGCCGCTGGGCGCACTGGTCGCGCATCTTCCACCTCAACGCCTGGGTGCTGTGGCTGGCGCGGATCTTCGCGTGGGTGCGCGTGGAAGGGCGCGAGAACCTTGAAGGGCTGGAACCGCCGGTGCTGTTCGCCTGCAACCACCAGGGATATTTCGATACGCCCATCGTGTTCATCGCCATGCCCTGGAAGTGGCGCCACCGCCTCGCGCCCGCCATGCGCAAGGAGTTCTTCGACGCGCACTTCCACCCGGAGCGATTCCCGTGGTGGAAACGGCTCACCAATTCGCTCAACTATTTCCTGGCCTGCCTCATCTTCAATGCCGTGCCCATCCCGCAACGCGAGGCGGGCGCGCGCGAGGCGCTGCGCTACCTCGGCGAGCTGGCCGCCGACGGCTGGTGCCCGCTGATCTTCCCGGAAGGCAAGCACAGCCGCGATGAGACGATCCTGCCCTTCCTGCCCGGCATCGGCATGATGGCGGCGCAGTTGCGGATTCCCGTCGTGCCGGTGCGGATCCGCGGCTCGAACCGCGTTCTGCACCCCGACTGGCGCTTTCCGCGCCCGGGCATCGTGCGCGTGAAGATCGGCAAGCCCGTCCGCCTGGAAGGCGAGGACCACGCCGCGCTGGCCCGGCAGCTGGAAGAGATCATCCGCTCCATGTAGTAAGATGCCCGCGAGGAGGGCTCCCCCGATGCACGCCGGCGCCGTGCTGTGCGCCATTGTCCTTTGCGCTGTCCCGGCCGCGGCGCAAGGCGGGCGCGCGGCGCAGATGGCCTACGAGCGCGGGATGCGGCTCGAGCAGGAGGGACTGCTCGAGCAGGCGCTGGAAGCCTACGCCGAGGTCTTGCGGCACAACCCGAAGTCCTCCGCCGCGCTGCGCCGCCGCGCCGGGCTGCTGCTGCGGCTCGGCCGCCTGGAGGAGGCCGGCGCGGAGCTGGAGCGCGTGTTCGGGCTGAACCAGTCCGACCCGGAGGGCTGGAAGCTGAGCGGAGAGCTGCGGCTGGCGCGGGGAGACGCGCGAGGCGCGCTGGAGGCCTTCGACCGCTGCCTCGCCATGCAATATGAGACCTCCGCCGTGCAGCGCGGCCGCGGCGAGGCGCTGGCGCAGCTCGGCAGACACGATGAGGCGCTGGAAGCGCTGGGCCGGGCCATCCGCCTGCGGCTGGACGACCCGCAACCGTGGCTTGCCCGCGGCAAGCTGCTCGCCTCGCTGGGCCGGTATCACGACGCCATCGAGGACCTTGACCGCGCCCTGGCCCTGGATGCGAAGCTGGCGGACGCGCTCTACCACCGCGGCCATGCGCAAGGCCAGGTGGCCCGCTTTGATCGCGCCGCCGCCGACCTTTCCGCCGCGCTCGAGGCCGCGCCGCCCGGCTGGCCCTTGCGCGCCGACGCCCTGCTGTTCCGCGGCGCCGCGCTGGAGGTGCTCGGCCGCAGGGAGGAAGCTTTGCAGGACTACACGGCGGCGCTCGCCGAACGGCCGGACTTTGTGCGCGCGTTGCTCGTCCGGGCCGAGCTGCTGGCCCGGCTCGGCCGGCACGAAGAGGCGCTGGCGGACCGCACGCGCGCCGTGCAGCTGGAACCGAACAACGTGGCGGCCCTGGTGGGGCGCGGCGGCTCGCTCCATGCTCTGGGCATGCACGAGCTCGGCCTGAAGGATCGCACGCGCGCCATCGAGCTGGAACCGCAGAACCCGCTCGGATGGTACGCCCGGGGGTCGGCGCTGTTTCTCCTGGGGCGCTTCGAGGAAGCGCTGGCAGACCTGGAGACGGCCCGCAAGCTCGCCCCGGCCAACACGGAAATCGCTTCGCTTGCCGAGCGCGCCCGCGCCGAAGTGGCCTCGCGCCGCCGCGCCGCCGAGGCCGAAACCGCCGCGGCCGCGAAGCAAACGGCGCCGCCCCCGGAACCCGCGCCGCAGGCGCCTGCTGCCAATGCCGCTCAGCCGCCCGAGCCGCAGACGGTGCCCCCGCAGCCAGTGTCGGCGACGCCCGCCCCCGCCCCGGCCGCTTCCGCCAAACCCGCTCCGGCGGTTTCTGCAAAGCCGCCCGCCGGCGCCGACCCGCGGCGCGCCGCGGCGTGCCATGCCGAAGGCCGGCGCCTGTTGCAGCAGGAGCAATTCGAGGCGGCGCTGGACCCGCTCACCTGCGCCGTCACGCTCGACCCCAAACTGGCGCTCGCCTGGAACGCCCGCGGCTACGCCTTTCTCCGGCTCGGCCGCATCCGGGAAGCTTTGGCCGACTTCGACCGCGCGCTGGCCCTCAACCCGCAGTATGAGAATGCGCGCCACAACCGCGAGGCCGCGCTTCGCCGACTCAGGCAGTAGCGCGTCAGTCCAGCTCTTCGCGCTTCACCACCACCCAGCTCCGCACGGCCAGCGCGCCGAGAAACAGGAGCACGCAATACAGCAGCGCCCCGTCCAGCGTCAGCGCCGCCATGACGGCGATGGCGGCATAGGCGGCCAGCGCGTATTTCAGCTTGCGTCGCAGGGCTGCGGGGTCGAACTCCAAGCCGTCACCTCGGCATATTGTAGGAAAACACGAGTTGCAGGCGGATCTCGGCGCCGGCATACTCGCCCGGCAGGGGCGGGAAGGGATTGGACGCGCTGATGCTGGCAACGGCGGCGCGGTCGAGCGCCTCCAGCCCCGAGGGCACGGCGATGACGAGCTTCGGCACCTGCCCGCTGCGGCTGATGCTGAACTGGATCACCGTGCGGCCCCGCGCGCCGAGGCGCGCGCTTTCCGGCATCACCGCGTACCAGTTGCGGCGCACGGAGGCGAGCACCTGGATCAGATACGGGCGGAAGTCGATGCCCTTGGGGTCGCTCAGCAGCTCGAGCGTGCTGCCCGGGCGCCCCGGCCGCGGGGCCTGCACCATGCCTTCGCTGACGCTGCCGGTTCCGGGCGCGTCGCCGACCATCAGGCCCGTGCCCCCGCCGCCGCGGATCACGCTCTTTGCAGCTTCCGCCACGCTCGAGCCCGGCAAGGCGAGCCGCGGCTGCGAGGGCGCGGGCGGCGGGCCGCCGACCGGTTCAAACGGGTTGTCCCGCTTCGGCGGGGCCGGCTTCGGCGCCTCGGGCAGCCCGGCGACGGGGACAGGGGCGGGCGGCAAGGCTCGAGCCATTTCCACCGCGGGCACGTCGAGGTCAAGCTCGCGCCCCGGCCGCGGCGCCGCAGCCCCCGGCGGGGGCTGGAACGGACGGCCCGTGCCGCGCGAATCCGGTTGTCGCACAGCGGGGCGCGGCAACAGGGCCGTGATGTCGACCTCCGCCGCCGGCTTGCCGCGCTGCGGCTCTTTCTGCGTCAGGCGGAACGGCGGCGCGACAAGCGGCGTGGACTGCTTCCGCAGCTCGGCCGTGATCTGCGGGGCCGGCCGAATCACTACGGGGGCGGCGGGCATCCACAGCAGGAGCGCCAACACGGCGGCGTGGAACAGGAGCGCTCCCGCCGCGGCCGTCGCATGGCGGCGGCGCGCGTCTTCGTCGCGCACCTCAAGCAACAGGCGCGGCGCAGCGCCCGCACGGGCGGCGTGGATGTCGGCGGCCGGATGCATCGGTTCCGCAGCAGCGCTCTACTTCCAGAATGACGCGGCCCGAAGCCGGGCGGCTACCACTTCGCCGTGCGCGGCGATGCGTTCGGCGATGCGCAGGGCCAGCCGCAGCGCTGCGGCGCCCGCCTCGCCGTCCACCACCGGGCGGCTGCGGGAGGCGATGCAGTCGAGGAAGGACTCGAGTTGCCGCCGCAGCGGCTCGCCCCTGGTCACGGGTTGCGGCTCGAAGCGCACCTGGCGGTTGTCGTCGACAGTGATCGCCAGGCACTCCTGCTTCGAGTAGTCGACCGATACATACTGCCGAGGCTGGAAGAAGCGCAGCTTGCGCACGCGCTCGGTGGAGACGCGCGAGGCGGTGAGATTGGCGATGCAGCCGCCGGGAAATTCCAGCCGCACGTTGGCGATGTCCGGCTTCGGCGAGAGCACGGCGATGCCGGCGGCGCGCACCTCGGACGGCTCCTCGCCGGTCATGGAGAGCACCAGGTCGAGGTCGTGGATCATCAGGTCGGCGACCACATCGACATCCAGGCTGCGCGGGGAGAACACGCTCAGCCGGTGCACCTCGAAAAACAGCGGCAGCCGCAGGATGCGCCGCGCGGCCTCCACCGCCGGGTTGAAGCGCTCGAGGTGCCCCACCTGGAGGAGCCGGCCGCAGCGCGCGGCGGTGTCGATCATCCGCTGCGCTTCCTCCGCGGTGGCCGCCATCGGCTTTTCCACCAGCACGTCGAGCCCGGCCTCGAGCAGCCGGCAGGCTGTTTCGGCGTGCGCGGTGGTCGGCGCGGCGACCACGGCCGCGTCGCACCGCGCGGCCAGCTCGTCCAGCGAGCCGCAGACGGCGCCTCCGTATTCGGCGGCGGCCGCGCGGGCGCGCTCCATGTCGGGGTCGTAGACGGCGGCCAGTTCCGCGCGTTCGCAGGCGGCGATCACGCGCAGGTGGTTGCGCCCGAATGCGCCCGCGCCGGCCACTCCCAGCCGCACTCTTGCCTGGCTCATTCTCCCTCCGGCGGATACCCGGCGACGGCGATGCCGTGCTCGTCGGCCAGCGCGAGCATCTCCTCGCGGTCCAGCAGCAGCGTGCGTCCGGCATCCACGGCGAGCGCCGTCGTGCCCGTTTCGATCATCGTGCGGATCGTGCCCGGGCCGGCCACCGGGACGTCGAACAGCAGATGCGCGCGCCGGCGGCTGACCTTGACGAGCCGCAGCGGCCGTCCGTTGACGAGACTCGCGGCGCGCCGCAGCATCGCGTCCGTTCCTTCCATCGCCTCCACCGCGACGCAGGCGCGCTCGCTCACGGCCACGCTCTGGCCGATGTCGAAGGCGGCCAGCGCGTTGGCGATGCGCCGCCCGTACTCGATGTCCTTGCGCTCGTCGCGCTCCGGCGCGCGCCGCGTCAGCGTTCCCTCGCCGGCCAGCAGCGGCTTCAGCAGCAGCGTGGAGTCCGCCAGCCGGATGCCTTCTTTTTCCAGCTCCCGCTGCACCGCGCCGATCAGGGCGTCCGTGTTGCGCTCCTCGAGCGACATGAGCACCTTGAACAGCCTCCAGTCCGGCTTCAGCGAGCTGAACAGCGAGGTGTGCTTCACCTGTCCGGCCATGATCACTTCCGTGACGCCCTCGCTCTTGAGGATGTCGATGAGGCGGCCCAGCTCGGCGATGGTGATCCAGTAGCAGCGGGAAGCGAGCCGCTCGACCTCCGGCGGCGCGTGGTCCTTGAGCGCGACGACCACCACCTCGTGCCCCAGCCGCCGCGCCTCTTCGAGCGCCAGCACCGGAAAGCGGCTCGACCCGGCGATCAGCCCGTATCTCACTTGATGATCCCGCGCTCCGAGGTCCGGATGAACTCGAGCAGTTCGTTGATCTCTTCCGTGGCGGGCAGCTCCTGCCGGATGCGTTCCATCGCCTGCGACGTGTTCAGCGACTCGCTGCGCAGAAACCGGAACGCCTTGTGCAGCGCGTCAATCCTCTCCGGGGCGAAGCCGCGCCGCTCGAGGCCCACCTTGTTGGCGCCGAACAGTCGGCTTTCGCGCGGCGTCACGGTCATCGAGTAGGGCAGCACGTCCTGCGTGATGACGCTGTAGCCGCCGACGAAGGCGTGGCGGCCGATGCGGCAGAACTGGTGCACGCCGGAGAACGCTTCCACGATGGCCCAGTCGCCGATGGCGACGTGGCCTGCCAGCGTGGCGGCGTTGCCGAGGATGCAGTGACTGCCGATGCGCGCGTCGTGGGCCACGTGCGCGTAGGCCATGATCAGGTTGTCGTCGCCGATCGCCGTCACCCCGCCGCCGCCCGCCGTGCCGCGGTGGATGGTGACGAATTCGCGGATGCGGTTGCGGTGCCCGATCCGGGTCTCCGTGCGCTCGCCCTTGTATTTCAGGTCCTGGGATGCCACGCCCACGGTGGAGTAAGGAAAGAACAGGTTGTCCTCGCCGATCCACGCCGGACCCTCGATGTAGAGGTGCCCCATCAGGCGCGTGCGTGCGCCAATTTCCACCTCGGCCCCGATGATGCAGTATGGCCCCACCTCGGCATCCGGGTGGATCCGCGCCGCCGGGTCGACGATCGCGGTGGGGTGGACTCCCATTGCGTCAGCCTTGCGTTTCCGCGGCCGCCGGGCGGTCGACGAGCTTGCACATGACGATGCCCTCGGCCACCACCTGCCCGTTGGCCTTCGCGACGCCTTGCATCTTGACCACCGTCTCCTTGCGCTTCAGCGTCTTGCACTCGATGATCAGCGTGTCGCCGGGCAGCACGGGCCGGCGGAATTTCGCCTCCTCGATCGAGGCGAACAGCACGAGCTTCGATTTGCGGTCCGGCACCGTCTTCAGCACCAGCACCCCGCCCACCTGCGCCATCGCCTCGATGATCAGCACGCCGGGCATCACCGGGTATTCGGGAAAATGACCCATGAAGAACGGCTCGTTGGCGGTGACGTTCTTCATGCCCACGATCCGGTCTTCCTCCATTTCGAGGATCCGGTCCACCAGCAGCATCGGGTAGCGGTGGGGCAGGATGTCGCGGATGTCGATATTTTCCAGAACTGCCATGAGACCGCTATTCTAACAAACGATGAGCGAGATCCTTGAAAAGGCGCATGCGGCATGGCCTGCGGCCAAGGCGCTGCTGCGCCGGCTGGTGGAATGCGAATCGCCGAGCGACGACGCGGCCGCGGTGACCCGGCTGATGGAGCTGCTGGCCGAGGAGACGCGCGACTGCGCCGCGGCGCGGCTGGTGAAAATGCCGCGCGCCGGCCGCTGCCTGCTGCTGCGCTTCCACCTTCCGGGGCCGCGCCGAAAAGAGCGCCCCGGGCTGCTGGCGCTCGGCCACGGCGACACCGTGTGGCCCTCGGGCACGCTGCGCTCCATGCCGTGGCGGGAAACGCCGGAGCGGCTTTACGGGCCCGGCGTGCTCGACATGAAAGCGGGGCTGGCTTTCTTCATCACCGCCATGCGCCTGCTGCGCGAGCTGGACCAGCCCGTGAGCCGCGCCGTGGACCTCTGGGTGGTCTCCGACGAGGAGATCGGCAGCGGCGATTCGCGCCCGCACACCGAGAAGCTGGCCCTGGCCAGCTCCGCCGTGCTCGTGCTCGAGCCGGGCACGGGGCCGGAAGGCAGGTTGAAGACGGCGCGCAAGGGCGTTGGCGCGTGGCGCGTGCGCGTGCACGGAAGGAAAGCGCACGCGGGCGTCGACTTCGCCTCCGGTGCCAACGCCATCGTCGAACTGGCCCGCCAGATCGGGCGGATCGCCTCGTTCACCGATCTGAAGAAAGGCCTCACCGTGAACCCCGGCATCGTGCGGGGCGGCGTCCGCACCAACGTGGTGCCGGACCTGGCCGAAGCCGAGATCGACGTGCGCGTGGCGCGGCTGCGCGACGCGGCCGCGCTGGAGCGGAAGTTTCGCGCCCTGCGTCCGGTGGACCGCCGCTGCCGCATCGAAGTCGATGGCGGGCTGAACCGCCCGCCGATGGAGCGCACGCGCGCCATCGCCGCGCTGTTCCACGCCGCGCGGACGGTCGCGCGCGAGCAGCTGGGCCTGGATCTTGAGGAATCCTCCACCGGCGGCGGCTCCGACGGCAACTTCACCGCCGCGCTGGGCGTGCCCACGCTCGACGGGCTGGGCGCGGCCGGGGAAGGCGCGCACGCGCCGCACGAGTCGGTCCTCGTCGCCCCCTCGCCGGCGCGCATCGCGCTGTTGGCCTGCCTCGTCCGGCATCTGGGACAATAGAAGGGGATTGCGGACCGGCATGGTCATCACGGGCCTTTACTTCGCACTCGCCTCCGCGGCCGCCGGCGCGCTGCTCGGCTGGCTGACGCACCCCTGGGCGGGCGCGCCGTTCTACATTTTTGCGCTCTTCTGTTTGTGGTTTTTCCGCGACCCGGAACGCGAAATCCCGCAGGGCCCGTACGCCGTCTCGCCGGCCGACGGAAAGATCGTGCGCATCAAGGCGTCGCCGAAGGAGACGGTCGTCAGCATCTTCATGAACGTCTTCGACGTGCACGTCAACCGCGCGCCCATCGCCGGCAAGGTGGTGGAGGTGGTCTACAAGCCGGGCAAATTTCTGGTGGCGAGCCGCGACGAGGCGGCCGTACAGAACGAGTTGAACACCATCACCATCGACGGCCGCCAGTCGGTGGTGAAGTTCTCGCAGATCGCCGGACTGATCGCGCGGCGCATCGTCTGCTACAGGAAGCCCGGCGATTTCGTGACCGCCGGCGAGCGGATCGGCCTGATCTGCTTCGGGTCGCGCGTCGACGTGCATCTCGGCCCGGAGTGGTCCGTCCGCGTGAAGGAAGGCGAGCGGGTGCGGGCGGGCTCGTCGATTCTGGCCGAGCTGCGGGTGAAGGAGTGAACCGCCGATGCTGACGCCCCGCGTGAACCTCCGCGACAAGCTGATCGACCCGGCCTCGCCGGATCGCCGCCCGCGCCGCGCCGCCTACGCGCTGCCGACGCTGTTCACGGCGGGCAACCTGTTCCTCGGCTTTCTGGCGATCCTCAAGTCCATCGAAGGCGCGCTGTGGGCGCACGCGGGCAACCTCGGCCCGAACCCGCACTGGGAGCTGGCGGCGAAGGTCATCGGCGTGGCGGTTTTCTTCGACGGGCTGGACGGGCGCATTGCGCGGCTCACCAACACGACGTCGGACTTCGGACGCGAGCTGGATTCGCTGGCCGACGTCATCAGTTTCGGCATCGCGCCGGCGGTGCTTGCCTTCGTCTACGGCTTTCAGTTCCTCGACCCCGCGGCGCCGCCGGAGATCCGCAAATACGTCTTGCAGGCGGGCTACTTCATCCTGTTCATGTTCGTCTGCTGCGGGTCGATGCGCCTGGCGCGCTTCAACATCACCACCAACCCGTCGCCGCGCAATCCGGGCCACCCGGACCGAAAGTATTTCGTCGGCCTGCCGATTCCCGCCGCCGCGGGCATGGTGGCGGCGGTGATCTACGCGGCCGGCTGCGAGCCGCTCGTCTGGTGGCCCGCCAGCGCGGCATGGGCGGCGCTGCTCGCGCTGCTCAGCTTCCTGATGGTGAGCACCTGGCGCTACCGCAGCTTCAAGGATTTCAACCTGCTGAGCCCTCGCAGCCCGCGCAGCGTGGTGCTGCTCGGCATGCTGTTTTACCTGATCTGGAATTTCTCCAGGCCGGTGCTGCTGGCCATGGCGGTGGCGTATGTGGGCAGCGGCATCGTGGTGCGGGCCGGCGGCATGATCCGCCACGTGTTCCGGCGCGGCGGGCCGCCTGCCGCGGCGCCCGGCGGAGCGGGTCATGCGTAAGACGGAGTGGCTGCTGATCGGCGGCGATACGATTCTCGGGCGCGAGATCCGCGAGCTCGTCGAGGAGCAGGAGTTGCCGGTGACGCTCCAGCTGGCCGCCAGCCGCCCGGCCGAAAGCGTGGTTGCGGCCCCCGAGGACGACGAGGGCGATTTCACCGTGATGCACGCGCTCGACGCGGCGCTGATCGAGACCGCAGACGTGGTGCTGCTGGGCGGCACGCCGGAGGCCAACCGGGAGGCCGTGGCGCTGGCGCGCCAGAGCCGGTCGCGCCCGGCGCTCGTCGATCTGACCGGGCAGTTCGAAGACCTGCCGGAGGCGCGCCTGCGCGCGCCGCTGCTCGAAGCCAATCCCGGCGCGGTACCCGAAGAGGCCATCCACACGCTGGCGCACCCGGCCGCGGCCGCGCTGGCGCGGCTGCTGGACCTGCTCCACGGGCGGCACCGCATCGTGCGCGCCGTGGCCACGATCTTCGAGCCGGTGAGCCAGCAGGGCCGCGCCGGCGTGGACGAGCTGCACCAGCAGACCGTCAGCCTGCTGAACTTCCGCGCCGTCCCCCAGGCCGTCTTCGATGCGCAGGTGAGCTTCAATCTGCTGCCGCGCTACGGCAGCGGGGCGCCGCACAAGCTCTCCGAGGCCGCCGAACGGATCGAGCGGCATCTGGCGTCGCTGCTCGGCGCCCGCCGCGTGCCGCTGCCCTCGGTGCGGCTCATCCAGGCGCCGGTGTTTCACGGCTACTGCATGAGCCTCTGGGTGGAGTTTGAGAAGCGCCCGCCGGCGCACGTGCTGGAGCGGGAACTGGAAGAGGCGGGCCTCGATATCCGGCGCGCCGATGCGGAGCCGGCCTCCAACCTTGCCGTGGCCGGACAGGTAGGCCTGTCGGTCAGCGATATCGCGGAAGACCGCGCCGCGCCGCAGGCGGCCTGGCTGTGGGTTGCCTTTGACAACTTGCGGGCCCACGCCGAGGCGGCGCTGCTCACCGCCGGATTGCTGGCCCGGCGGAGGGGCCAGCCATGAGGGCTGCGGCGCTGGCCTTCGCGGCGGCGCTGTCGCTGGCCGGTTGCGGCTATCACATCGGCGGCCGCGCCGACCTGCTGCCTTCCAGGTTGCACACCATCGCCATTCCGGCCTTCGGCAACGCCAGCCCGCGCTACAAGCTCGCCTCGCTCATGCCGGCGGCCATCACGCGGGAGTTTCTCTCCCGGACGCGCTACCGCGTGGTCGCCGACCCGAACGAAGCCGACGCCGTGCTCTACGGCACGGTCACCAACTACTTCAGCTTCCCGACGATCTTCGACCAGCGCTCGGGCCGCGCGGCGGGCGTGCAGGTGCACGTCTTTCTGGACGTCAAGCTGGTGGAGCGCGCCACAGGCAACGTGCTGTTCGAGCGGCAGGGCTATGAATTCCGCGGCCGCTATGAAATCGCCACCGACCAGGCGCAATATTTCGACGAGAGCTCGACCGCGCTCGAGCGGCTGAGCCACGAAGCGGCGCGCCAGCTGGTCAGCTCCATCCTCGAGGCCTTCTGACGCGATGACGCCGGAACAATTCCTCCGCGAGCTGGAACGCAAGGCGCCGCCCCCGGTGCTCCTGTTCGCCGGGCCCGAGGACTACCTGCGCCGCAAGTGCCGCCAGGCATTGCTCGACAAGTGCCTCGCCCCGGAAGAGCGCGACGAAGGCTTCGTGCGCCACGATCTGGAAGAGATCTCGCTCGCCGAGGCGATCGACGACGCGCGCTCGTTTTCGCTGTTCGCCCCGCGGCGCCTCATTTGGGTCGCTTCGGCCGAAGCCGCGCTGCCCCGCGGCCGGGCGGCGGAGGAAGAGGAAGGCAGTCCCGCGGCAGGCGGGGCGGAGCTGCTGGCCGCCTACGCCCGCGACCCCGCGCCGGGCGTGACGCTCGTCTTCGATGCGCGCCGCTGGGACTTTGAGGGCGAGGACAAGACCCGCATGGAACGCCTGCTGAAGTTCTACGCCCCGGCGGCAGTGGTCGAGTTCCGACGGCTCGACGCGCGCCAGGCGCAGGAGCTGGCCCTGCAACTGGCGTCGGAGCGCGGGCTCCGGCTGGGCCGGCGCGAGGCGGAGATGCTCGCCACGGCCACGGCCGCGGACGGCATGCGGATCGCCACGGAGATCGAGAAACTCTCCCTGTATTGCGGCGCCGGGCGCGCCGTCACCGCGGCCGACATCGCCGCGCTGGTCCCCGACGCCGAGGAGTCCACGGTGTTCGAGCTGGTCGAGGCGCTGGCCCGGCGCGACCGCGGGCGCGCCCTGCATCTGCTCGACGTGCTGCTGCGCGGCGGGGAGTATCTGCCCCTGGCGCTGATGTTTCTCGAAGGCGTCTTCCGGCTCGCCCTGGCGGCGCGGGAGCAGAACCTGCGCTCGGCCCAGGAGGTGCAGAGCTTCTTTCAGCGGCTCGGGATCCCGATGTGGCGCGCCCGCGCCGAGCAGGTCTTTCTCGCCGCGTCGCACTTCACCGGCGCGCAGCTGGCGGGCGGAATCCGCGCCATTTTCGAAGCCGACAGCGCGCTGAAGTCCGCCCGGCCGGACGACCGCATCGTGATGGAGCGCTTCATTCTCCGCCTCACGGCGTGAGGCTTTCGCCTGCCGCGCCGGCGGGAGCGTCCGCCCGCGCCCCGACACAGAAAAACGGAAATGTTTGAAACAGATTCAGCGCGGGTTGTCCGGCGCCTTTGAGGCGCGGGAAGCAACCTCGCCGCGCCGCGCCTCGTCCAGCGAGATGCCGTAGGTGTCGAGCAGCGTGCCCGCGGCCTGCTCCAGGGCGAGCCGGGCCGAGTGCCAGTTGGCGCGCGCGGCCGCCTCGGCCGCCTCCGCCTGCGCCAGCGCCCGCTGCTGCTGCACCACTTCGAACGGCGTCGACACGCCGGTCGAAAATTTCTTCTCTTCAGCGGCCAGCAGCGTCCGCGCCAGCTCCAGGTTTTTCGCCGCCGCCTGCCATCGCGTGCGCGCCTGTTCTGCCGCTGCCAGCGCGTTGGCCAGATCCACCTGCACCTGGAGCAGGAATTGCGCCAGGCCCAGCTCGGCCTGCCGGAGCTGGAGTTCGTCGATGCCTTGGTCGGCGATGCCCTGCCGGTTCCGCAGCGGCGCCTGGAAAAAGATGCCGCCGTTAATGGAAGGGAAGTTGCGGCGGAAGCTCTGGCCGAGGGCGGAGCCGAAGCCGCCGACGAAGTAGGGATCGGGCTGCTGCACGCGAGGCGGCTGTCCGGGGGTGAAGCTGGTCACGGTGCGCCCCGTGCCGGCCAGGCCCTGCTGCGTGGTCGTTCCGAACGCAACGGCGCGCGGCAGCAGCGCGCTCTTCGTGCCCAGCGCGCTCACCTGGGTGGATTCGACGCTGGCGCGCCGCACGGCGATGTCCGGCCGCCGCCGGAGCGCGGTTTCGAGCAGCGCGGCCAGATCCGGCAGCTTTTCGTCGGCGGGGGCCGAGAGCGTATCCAGCAGCACGATCTTTGCCGCCCGCAGCTCCGGATCGGCGACGCCGTGGCGGCTGATCAGGTTCTTCAGGCGCAGCTCGTTCTGGCTGTGGGCCGTTTCCGCGATGATCAGGTCGCGCCGCGCGGCGGCTTCCTGCGATTCGGCGGGCAACACGTCCACGCCGGCCAGCGCGCCCAGCTCGTACCGGCGCCGGCTCTCGCGCACGAACCGCTGCGCCGTTTCGAGCGCGCTGCGCCTCGCCTTCACTTCCTCGCCCGACGCCAGCAGCGCGTAGTAGGCGTTCAACACCGCGCTCGCCACCGCCGTCACCTGGCTGCGGAACTGCTCGTCCGACGTGCGCAGGTTGATGCGGGACACGGTGATGGTGCGCGCGTTGACCGCGCGCCCGAAGCCCTGGAGCAGATTGTGCTGCACGCTCAGCGACAGCGTCGTCGCCCACGACGGGTTCAACAGGTTCGACGGCGCGTTCTCCTCCAGCCAGTTGCCGCGCAGGCTGAGGCTGACCGTGCCGCCGGTGAGGAAGCCCTGCTGAATCGAGTAGCTTGTGTTCACCAGGTCCTGCACGAGCACCGGCGTGAGGCTCTGCACCGCGTTCGGCTGCGGAATGCTGCGGTGGGCGTAGGTGGTGGTGGATTGCACGATCGGGTCGAGGTTCTGCGTGATGGGGCCGAGCTGCGTGATCTGCGCGTTGCCCGCGCCGCGCGTGACGCGCTCCGTGCCGCCGCCGGCCACGCCCGCGGCGCTTTGCGATCCAAGCACGCCCTGCCCGCTGGCCACCACGCCCGCCTGCGCGGCGGCGCTCGGCACGCCGGGCAGCGCGCCGCCGGCCTCCGCGCGCTTCAGCCGCACCGCCGCCAGCACCGGGCTGTAACGGGCGATTTCAAGATCAATGTTGTTTTCGAGCGCCAGCGCCACGGCGTCCTGCACGGTGAGGTAGAGGTTGCCGGCGCGGATCAGCCCGCCCAGGCGCGGCGAGTTCGCCAGCCGCGCCGGCGGAACCGTCTGCGCCTGGTAGGGGCGCAGGAAGACCGGGGCGCGGGGCGGCTGCGGCTCGATCTGCGCGCGCGCCTGCCCGGGAGCGGCAGGCGCGGCGACGAGCCATGCCAGCGCGGCGGCCAGGAATTGTCGCGCGCGCTTCACGGCTTCACCTCCTGCGGCGGCTTCGACTGGATGCCGGTGATTTCGCCTCGCAACGCTTCTTCAATCGAGATGTTGTGGACCTCGAGGGTGCGCCCCAGCGCCTGGTCGAGCGCGATCTTCGCGTGGCTGTAGTTGGCCATCGCCTGCACTTCGGCGCTCTGCGCCGCCGCCAGATCGCGCTGGTCCTGGACGATCTGGAAGGCGGTCGTCGCGCCGAGCTCGTACTTCTTGCGGTCGGCGGCGAGCGTCGCCTCGGCCAGCTCGCGCGCCTTCACCGCCGCCTCGTAGCGCGCCCGCGCCTGCTCCAGCCCGATGACCGCGTTCTGCACATCGACGCGGATCTGGTTGATGTTCTTTTGCAGGAGAAGTTCGTTCTGCCGGATTTCCAGCAGGCTGGCGGCGTAGTCGGATTGCGCCGCGCGGTTTCGCAACGGGATGTTCAGCGAAAACCCGGCCGAATAATTGGGGAAATTGCGCCGCAGAATCTGTTTCCAGAGGTTGCCGTATCCGCCCACGAAAATCTCCGGCACGCCGGCCACCGCCCCGAGCGTTGTCAGGTCGCCGGTGAGCGCGTTGTTGGTCAGTTGCGCGAACGCCTGAAGCGACGGCCGCAGCGAGCTCTTGATGCCGGCCAGGTTCATGCGGTTGCTTTCCAGGTTCAGCCGGCTCTGCTGGATTTCCGCGCGCCTCGCCAGCGCCTCTTCCACCAGCTTTTCCAGCTCCGGCAGGGGCTCGTTGTCAGGCTTCACCATCGTGTCGAGCGGGACGATCCGCACCGCCGCCAGCTCGGGCGACGCCACGCCGGTGCGGCTGAGCGCGTTCTTCAGGATCACTTCCTGCTGCATCAGGTTCGTCTGCGCGATCACCAGGTCCTGCCGCGCCGCGTAGAGCTGGGACTCGGCGCGGGTGACCTCGATCTCCGCCAGCGTCCCCAGCTCGACCATCCGTTTGTTGTCGTTGAGCAGCTTCTGCGCCGTTTCCACCGCCTGCTGCCGCGCGCGGACCTCGTAGTGGAAGCTGACCAGGTCCCAGTAGAGGTTGAGCGCGGCGGAAACCGTTTCAATCAGCTGCAATTTGAATTGCAGGTCGCTCACCTTGAGGTTGTTGCGCTGCACCAGGATGTTGCGCATGTTCACGCTGCGCCCGAAGCCTTGCAGCAGGTTCTGCGTGATCTGGAGGTCGAGGCTCGCCTGCGTGAAGGGGTTCAGGCTGAAGAACTGGCTGTTGACCTTCAGCCGCTGGCTCGAATATCCCAGCTGCGCGCTCGTGCCCGTGGCCCAGTTCTGCGAGTACTGCACCTGGTAGACGCGCGCGTCCTGCACAAGCGAGGTGGTGCCGGTGAGCACCGTGTTGCTTTGCGGCGTGGTCTGGTGCGAGAAGAACGCCACGGCGGTGATGGAGGGATCGAGCGACGGGATGGGCGGGCCAAGCTGCGTGAGGATGCCGCCGCCGGAGCCGACGCCCGCGCCCGCTGCCGTCACCGTTCCGGTGGCCGTGCTGACGCCCTGCAAGCTGACGCTGCGCGGGCCCGGCGCTACCGGCGCGCCCACGCTTCGCAGCACGCCGCCTGCTTCGGCGCGGCGCAGCACCTCGCGGGCCAGCAGCGGCCCGTAACGCTGCACTTCCACATCGAGGTTGTTCTCGATGGCCAGCGCGATGACATCCTGCGCGGACAGATACAGGTTGCCGGCGCGGATCAATGACTCCAGCCGCGGCGAATTCACCAGCTTCACCGGCGGCGCCGAGCGCGCCTGATAAGGCCGCGTGAGCGCCCCCCAGCCGCCTCTTGGCGGTTCGAGCCGCGCTGCTGTTTGCGCCAGCAAGGCAGGTCCGGAAGCGTTCAGAAAGGCAGTCAGGGATACGGCGGCCGCAGCCGCCCTCCACACGCGCAAGTCTTTCGGCATGCTGTTCTTAAATACGCGGACCAAGGCAGAGTGTTCCCTCAATCAGATGCAGCCGGCCTGATGCAGATGGAGCCAGGCCGCCGGGAACGCATACCCTTTTATTGTGAACCAGAACCCGGGCGAAACGCCGCGGGTGAACCAGGATTCCATGGCGCAAACCGGCAAGAACCACGCGTGGCGCGAGCGCGGCTCCTGCGTGCCGCCGCAGGAACGATTCTCGTGCAATTTGTTCTTGCGGCCGCTGGCCCCCACGGCCCAATTCGTGCGTCCAGGGAAGATTCTCTGGAGAGGTTTGTGCCGCTCTGTTCCGCGCCGAACGCTGTTATTGCAAATGTTCTCCCGGCAGGGACGAGTTTGATCGGGCAGTGCGGGCAGGACAACCTTTGCCGACCCGGGCTTCGCTCTTCGGGGCCAGGCATGCGTGGTTCAAAACAGATCGGACCGGGCGAAGCCGGAAAGGCCCGAAAGATCCGGATCGAGGTGTTCGAATTGTGGCCAAAATCGGGCCCGGGTTTTCGGCAGCAGGTTCATCGGCGGCATTTGCCGGAAATCACCCCGCTGGCATGACCCGGAAGGGATGAAACCATGCTGCCGGCCGCGATTCCCTCGCGGGGTTTCCAGCATCGCGCCGACTTTGACGGATCCATCGGAGTGCCAGGCCGGGCAACAGCGTGCACCGGCCGGGAGTCTTCCGGCCGGGGGTGAAGTTCGGCAGGCAACGGAATCGCGCCGGCAAAGCGATGGGAGACCTCCCGCTCGCCCGGGAAGATCACCCCGGCCTGTGCGAGCGATTTATGGCCCCGGCTTCCGCGGGACTCGCGATTCGTGCTGCCGGAAACGGGGGCAAAAAAAGAAAGCTCCGCCCTCGGGCGGAGCCTGCGCCGCGGCTACCCGGCGTGCGGCCGCCGGAAAGGCAGCCGCAGCCGGAGAGCCTGCCAAGGCGTTACTTTTTTACCGCGATCTTGACCGTCTTCGGCTTCGCCACTTCCTTCTTCGGCAGGACCACCCTCAGCACGCCATCCTCGTAGCTGGCTTCGATCTTGTCGGTGTCCACCGTGTCAGGAAGCGTGAAAGCCCGATGGAACGAGCCATAGCTGCGCTCGATCCTGTGATAGCCGCCCTTCTCCTCCTCCTTCTTGAACTCACGGCTGCCGCTGATCGTCAACGTGCCGTTCTCGACCTTCAGCTCGATGTCCTCCATCTTCACGCCGGGGATATCGGCGGTGAGGACGATCTCGTTCTCGTTTTCGGCGATATCCACGGCCGGATACCAGGGACGGGCCGAGACGGGCTCGTTGAAGAAGCGGTTGACCATGTCCTCAAACAGAGCCAAGGGGCTGGAGAAGAACGGATCGAGGGTCGCGACATCGGAACGACGAGCGATGTTTGCCATAGCGTCTGTTACACCTCCTTTGGAAGATCTCTCCACGCTTTCCACTATACATGATGCACAGAGCTCTGTCAAGGTTTCTTAGTCTCTTGTGCTCAACTTTTTGATGCATGTCTGTCCAATACCGGGGCAGGCCTGTTCGCTTATTTTCAAGTCGTTGATTTTACGTAACTTAGATATGCAGTCCGGCCGCCCGAACCGCTCACCCCGGCCGGAATTCGGCAGAATTCCGGCCTCCGGTACCGACTCCGAACGTGGATGACCCGCGCTTCCGGAGCCGCGTGCGGAGCGGCCGCTGGCCGCGGGAACGAGCGGTCGCCCGCAATGGTCACCCGCACTGGCCACCCGCCTCCGGCCAGCTCCCGAGCCCCGCGCTGAGTGGCGTGTCGCGCCACAGAGCGCTCACTCCGGCCGGGATTCTCGCCGAATCCCGGCCTCCGGTCGCGGCTCCGAATTCGCACTCCCCGTGGCCGCCGGCCTCAACGCGGCTCGGCGCGCCAGCCCCAGGCTTGCATCACGATCTCGAACACGCGCGTGTTCGGCATATAGCCGCGCACCTGGTCCGCGCCCGCGCCCAGGGCGGCAATGAGGACCTCTTCGCCCGTGTGCGAGTGGCCCACGCGGAGCGCCGGGATGCGGATCTCGTCCTTCGGGTTGTTCTTCGCCATCCACTCGTCGAGCCCATCGAGCAGCGGCGTGCCCCGGCGGCCGCCCGTGATGCGTAACTCGAAGGAGTGGTCGGCGGTGAAAAGAAGCAGCGTCTCGTTCAGGTTCACCTGCGAAGCGATTTCCCGGATGAGCTTGTCGAAGTTGACCAGGTTGTCGAGCCCCTTGCGCGGGTTGTCCGTGTGCGCGTCCCACTCGATCATCAGGAAGTAACCTTTCCGGTTCGCCGACAGCAGCCGGAGGGCGCGCCGGGCGGCGGCGGCGACATCCGGCTCGGCGTCGGCGACGACGATGGGGCGTTTCTCGGTGGCCGGCACGGCGTCGAGCGAATCGTAGATGGCTCGGCCGGCTTTGCGGGATGCGTCCTCGATCTGTGCGCCCGCCTGGCCCCAGATCGTCTTGCGCCCGGCGCCGATGACCACGTCGGGGCCGTCGCCGAAGCGCGGGCTGAAGATCTGGAGGAACAGTTCGCCCTGTTTGCGGCGGTCGTTGGCGTGGCCGTAGCAGGCCGCCGGGGTGGCGTCGGCTATGGACATATTGGTGACGACGCCGGTCGCCAGGCCCTTCTCCTCGGCATACTCGAGCAGCGTCTTCACAATGCGGCCGTCCTTCTTGCCGCGCTCCGTGTCGGGACCCATGCTGATGACGCCGTTTTGCGTCTTCACGCCGGTGACGATCGCCGTCATGCCGGCGGCCGAGTCGCTGACATACGAGGTGGCCGTGGTTGTGTCCATCAGGCCGATGTGAGGCCAGCTCTGGATGTAGAGTTTCATCGGCTCGCCGTAGCCGTGCAGGCTGGCGGCGCTCACCGTGGGGATGCCGCCGGCGTCGGCAAGAAACAGGATCACGTTCCGGGCGCGCTTCTGCGCCGGCAGGGGCAACAGCAGCGAGAGGGCAAGCAGGACGAGAATGATGGTGCGTCGCATGAGCACGATTCTACCTGCCCCGGCCTGCGGACCGCCGTAAAGACACGATAACAGCGTGCAGTAGAATCCCTTGCATGACTCCGCTCACGCGCCGCGCCTTTTTCGCCTCGCCCGCCGCGCTTGCCGCAAGAGAGGTGCGCAAGACGGGCGACTTCGTGTTGTATTCCGACGACCGCTACTATTCCGCCTTCCCTTCCGCCGTCCGGTTGCCCTCGGGCGAGCTCCTCGTCGCCTTCCGCCGCGCGCCCGAGCGGCGCAAGCTGGGCGCAGCCGGCGTGTCCCACACCGATGCCAACAGCCAGCTCGTCCTGCTCCGTTCCCGCGACAACGGCCGGAGCTGGCCGCGCGAGCCGGAGCTGCTGTACGCCCACCCGCTCGGCGGTTCGCAGGACCCGTGCCTTGTCGCGCTGGCCGGCGGAGCCGTGCTTTGCGCCTCCTACCTGTGGGTTCGCATCGAAGGCCCGGCGCGGGACGCCGTCCCGGCCACCGTCCGGCTGGGCGACTACGCCTTTCATGGCGGCTACCTCCTGCGCTCGCGCGACGGCGGGCGCACCTGGGAGGGCCCGTGGACGCCGCCGCCCGTTCCGGGCAGGGAGGCGCTGGACTGCTATGGGTCGCCGCTGCCGGCTTACAACCGCGGCGCTCTGTGCCGGACGCGCGACGGCCGGCTCCACTGGGCCGTGGCCTACCCGAAGGGCAGGGAGAGGGCCGTGGGCACGGATGTCCACTGGATGACTTCCGACGATGGCGGCAGGACGTGGCAGTATCGCTCGGTGATCGCTTCCGACAGCCGGGCGTCTTTCAATGAGACGTCGCTTTATGAAACGCCTTCCGGCGCGCTGGTGGCGTTTCTGCGCACGGAGGGGCTGGACGGCCGCGCGGCTGTCGCCAGACTGGAGCCGGGCGGTCAAAAGTTCGGTCCCTGGCAGGATGCCGGCTGGCGCGGCCATCCTTGCCAGGCCGTGCGGCTGGAAGACGGCCGCGTGTTGCTGGTGTACGGATACCGGCATCCGCCTTTCGGCATCCGCGCGCGCGTTCTCGACCCGGAATGCACGGACTTCGCCCGCGCGCCGGAGGTGGTGCTGCGCGACGACGGCGGCGGAACGGACCTCGGCTATCCGTGGGCGGTGACGCTTCCGGGGCGGCGGGCGCTGGTCGTTTATTACTTCCAAAAAGGCAACGGCACGCGGCACATCGCCGGCACATGGCTCCAATATTGAGGCCGGCACCCGGCTGATAGCATGGGGGTATCGGCAAGATTTCTCGCCTGAAGGACCCTGACATGCCCCAACCCGAAGCCCTCTGGCGGCGATTCTCGCGGCGGCTCTTCGCGCCCGCGGCGCTGCTGGCGCTTGCCACAGCGCTTTCGGCGCTGGAAGAGGCGCCCCGCTACGCTCCTTCCGCGGCGCCTGACCGGATCGTCGCCAACTGGACCGAATCCCCCGCCACCTCTTTCAGCGTCACCTGGCGCACGTCGGCAGCCGTGGCGCGCGGATTTGCGGAAATCGCCGAAGCTGCCGACGGGCCGGACTTCGACAAGGACGCGCGCCGCGTGCAGGCTGCCACGGAACGCTATGAAACCGGCCTCGGACCCGCCAACGCGCACAGCGTGACCTTTCGAGACCTGAAGCCCGCGACGGAGTATGTTTACCGCATCGGCGACGGCAGGGATTCCTGGACCGAGTGGATCCCGTTCCGCACCGCGGCTGCGGCGCCTGAGCCTTTCACGTTCCTTTACGTGGGCGACGCGCAGAACCGGATCCTCGCCGTCTGGCCGCGCCTGCTGCGGCGAGCCTTCGAAACGGCCCCGGACGCCCGCTTCATCATCCACGCCGGCGACCTGATCAACAACCACGACCGCGACGAGCAGTGGGGCGAATGGCATGAGGCAAGCTCGTGGCTGCACCGCACCGTGGCCGCGCTCCCCGTGCCCGGCAACCACGAATATGGCCGCGACCGCGAAGGCAAGCGCCGCCTCACCGTCAACTGGCTGCCCCAGTTCACGCTGCCGCGCAACGGCGTCGCGGGTCTTGAGGAAACCTCCTACTGGCTCGACTTCCAAGGCGTGCGGCTGGTGGCGCTGAACAGCAACGAGAAGCAGAAGGAGCAGGCGGAGTGGCTCGACCGTCTCCTGGCCGACAACCCGAACCGCTGGACCATCGTCTTCTTCCACCATCCGATCTACTCCGGCGCGCGTCAGCGCGACAACCGCGAGCTGCGCGAACTGTGGCAGCCGGTCTTCGACCGCCGCGGCGTGGACCTGGTGCTGAACGGCCACGACCATGTCTATGCGCGCACGGGCCTGGTTCGCGGCGACGGCAGGCGCGAGGGAGGCACGGTCTATGTTGTTTCCGTGAGCGGCGCAAAGATGTACGGGTTGCAGAAGCGGCCCGAGTTCGTCCGGCTGGCGGACCGGATGCAGATGTTCCAGGTGGTGAGAGTGCGGGGCGGCGTGCTTTCCTTTGAGGCGCGGACCGCACGGGGGGTGCTGGTCGACCAGTTCGACCTGGTGAAAGAGGGCGGCGCCAAACGCCTCGTTGAGAAGCTGGCGCAGCCCGGGCGGCCGGGTTCCGACTGATAGTGCGGGGAAAAACGGCGCATCGAAGCCGGCCGCGCGGGGGCAAGCGGCGATTCTCCTGCCCGATCCAGGCGACCGGCGAATGCTTCCGTTCCCGCGGCGGGCGCGGCGCGAGGCGAATGTGGCTCAGTCGAATGACGGGGAAATGACCAGATCAGGCATTATCGGGTGCTTTGCTTACGGAAGCAATCTCGACACGCAGCAGGTCCGGCGGCGGCTGGGCCGCGTCCCCCTGGCGCGCGTGGCGTGCCTGAAAGGCTGGCGGCTCGCTTTCAACAAGGGGGGAGATCCCGTCTACGCCAACATTGTGCCGGCCCCCGGGGAAGAGGTGTGGGGCGTCCTCTATGAGTGCACCGCGGAGGAGCTTGCCAGGATGGACCGCTTCGAGGGCGTCCCTTCAGGCCATTACCGCCGCGTTCCGGTCATGGTGACGGCGGGCGGCGACGAGATCCAGGCCGAGGCGTACGTTGCCTGCGAGGACAGGGGCGTCGCCGAGCAGTCGCCGCCGAAAGCCTACGCCGCGCGGATTCTCAACGGGGCGCGCGAGCACGGCCTGCCCGACGAGTACGTGCGTAAGCTGCGGCACTTGTGCCAGGGCGGCGCGGCCTGAGGGCGGCTTCCGGACAGGCGCCATAGAAACGGGACCCTCCGGCGGACGCGTTCGGAACGTGTCGCCAGGAAGGCCTCGCCGGGCCGCCCCGCACGCCGCCTGGATCCGTTTCGGTGGTTCACTTGGCCGGCTTCGCGGCTTTCTGAATCGCTTCGCGCAACTCGCTGGCCACGCGGCGCGCCGTCGCATCCAGCTCGTCCGGCACAGTGCGCTTCGGCCGGGCGTAGATGGACCACACGACATGGCGGGAATCGCGGGCGACGAGGAAAATCGTACCCTTGCCGCGCCCGAAGCTGCTGACCCGCTCAAAAGGGGCAATCTTGATGTCCAACGCGGCGCCGGACGCTGCCTGGCCCTCCTCTTCCGCGGCAGCGGGCTTGGCCTCTTCGGGAGGCTTCGGCTCCGGGTACAGCTCGGCGAGCGTTTTCTCGAAAGGCTTGCCGAGGCGGTCGGTGAGAATGGCGTCGGCCTTGGCGGGATCGGCCACCACCTGAAGGATCCCCTGCCTGGTCAGATGGTTGGCCAGGTATTGGTCGAAGCCGTTCGACATCGGCAAGAGGTAGACGTGGCGGATGCGGAGAAGCTCCGGCCCGGCCTGCACGGCCGGCGGGGCTTCCTGCGCGGAAACCAAAGCCGCGCTCATCGCCATCAGCAGCAGGGGCATCAGCATGGATCCAACTCTCCAGGGCTTAGCAACTATACAATAGACGGTTTCGGGGGCGCGAAAGACGGAGGCTTGTACAAGAATCACAAGATCACGGTGGTGATCCCCTGCCTGAACGAGGAGCAGGGCATCGCCGAAGTGTTGCGCCGGATGCCGGCGTTTGTCGACGAGGTGATCGTCGTCGACAACGCCTCCACCGACCGCACGGCGGAAGTGGCGCGCAGCTTCGGCGCGCAGGTGATCCGCGAGGACGTGCGCGGCTACGGCCGCAGCTACAAGAAGGGGTTCAGCATGGCGACGGGCGACATCATCGTCACGCTGGACGGCGACCACAGCTACCCGCCGGACGCCATCAGCTACCTTCTGGAAGCGTTCTTCCATCTCGAAGCCGACTTCCTGAACGCCAGCCGCTTCCCCGTGCGCGACCGCCACGCCATGAGCTTCAAGCACAAGGTGGGCAACCTGATCCTCAGCCTCGCCATGTCGCTGCTGTTCTTCCGCTGGGTGCGCGACTCGCAGAGCGGCATGTGGGTGTTCCGCCGAAGCATCCTCGAGAAGATGAAGCTGGAAAGCGACGGCATGGCGTTTTCCGAGGAGATCAAAATCGAGGCCCTGCTCCAGCCTGGCGTGCGCTTTGAGGAGATCTCGATCATGTACTCGTCGCGGCTGGGCGAAATCAAGCTGAACCCCTGGCGGGACGGGTTCTACAACCTCTGGTTTCTTGTCAAAAAACGCTTTGCACGGCGCTGATCCGGTGCTATCCTGAAATTTCCCGCCCTGGTTCCCTCTCCTCCTGCCGGCTGCCGCCGATGAAAGACCCCTGGATGGCACCCGACGTCACCGCAGTCATCCCGAACCGGAACGGCGCAAAGCTGCTCGAGCGCGCGCTTGAGACGCTGGCGCGGCAGACGCTTCCGTGTGCGCGGACGCTTGTGGTCGACAACGGCAGCACGGACGCGAGCGCGGACGTGGCGCGCCGCTGCGGTGCGGACGTGCTGGCGCTCGGCGAGAATCTCGGCTTCGCCGCCGCGGTGAACCGCGGGGTGGCGGCGGCGCGCACGCCGTGGGTGTGGGTGCTGAACAACGACGTGGAGTTGCACCCGCGCTGCCTGGAGGCGCTTGCGGCGCGCGCCGCAGCGGAACAGGCGTGGTTTGCGGCGCCGCGCATCAAGCAGCTCGCCAACCCGTCTCGGCTCGACGGCTGCTACGACCTGCTGGCCCGCAGCGGTTGCGCCTGGCGCGCCGGCCACGGCATGGCAGATGGCCCGCTGTTCGCCACGCCGAGGCGCATCGCCTTCGCGCCATTCACCGCCGCCTTGCTGCGGCGGGAGACTTTTGACCGTGCCGGCCCGCTGGACGAGCTTTTCGGGTCCTACCTGGAAGACGTGGAGTTTTGTCTGCGGTGCGCGCTGCGGGGCCTCGATGGCGTCTATGTGCCCGAAGCGGTCGTCTATCACCATGGCAGCGCGACGTTGGGCGCATGGAGCACGGCAATGGTCGAGCTGCTGGCTCGCAACCAGGCGCTGCTGGCGGCGAAGCATTTTCCCGCCGCGTGGTGGTGGCGGGTCGCCGCCGGGCAGCTCCTGTGGGGCGCGGTGGCGGCGCGGCACGGGCGGGCAGGCGCGTGGCTCCGCGGCAAGTGGCGCGGGCTGCGGGAAGCCGGGCGCGTGCGGCGCGCCCGGGAGCGGAGCCATCAAAGAGAGCTTGAAGACTTGCTGGCCGCATGCGAGGCCCAGATCCGGCAACTCCAGCAGGAGACCCGGCAGGAGCCTTACTGGCGGCTGTATTTTGCGGTGGCGCGATGAAGCTGGCGGCGCTCGTTATCACGCACAACTCCGAACGGCACGTGGCCGCGTGCCTGGCTGCCTGCCTTCGCTGGCGCGAGGAGTTTCCAGCCGGCATCCTGGTTATCGACAACGCCAGCCGGGACGGCACCTGCGCCTGCGTGCAGCGCTTTGCTGAAGTGCGCCTGGTCCGCAACGAGGAAAACCGCGGCTTCGCCGGGGCGGTCAATCAGGGATTCCGTTTGCTGGGGGATGCGGACGCCGTGCTCGTCCTGAACCCGGACGTCGAGCTGATTTCGCCGCCCAGGCCGCTGGCGCGCGCGCTGGAAGACATACCCGGCGCGGGCGCCGCCGGGGGATTGCTGCTGGGGCGGGGCGGAGAACCGCAGCGAGGCTTTGTGTTCCGCCGTCTGCCGGATGCCACGGCGCTGAGCCTGGAAGCTCTCGGGGTGAACCGGCTCTGGCCGGGCAATCCGGCCAACCGCCGCTGGCGGGCGCTCGATCTGCCATATGACCGTCCGGCGCGCTCGATCCAGCCCCCTGGGGCCTGCCTGCTGATCCGGCGGGAGGCCTGGGCGGCCGTGGAGGGCTTTGACGAGGCGTTCCACCCGGTCTGGTTCGAGGATGTCGACTTCATTTGCAGGCTGCTGGAGGCTGGGCGCGACACAGTCTACACGCCTGCTTTCCGCGCCGTGCATGAAGGCGGGCACTCGGTGCTCCGGCTGCGTTGGGACGACCGGCAGCTATACTGGTATAGGAACCTACTACGGTACGTTTCCAAGCACTTCCGGTTTTCCGGCCGGGTTCTGGCGTGCTTGTCTGTCATCGCAGGGCTTTGCCCAAGGATCGTGATGGGGATTCGGGTTTCGCGGTCGCTTGGCCCCCTGCGCGTCTATGGTAGATTGGTTCGGCTGGCGGTTTGCACGGCTGTTTCGCCCGCGGAACAGGCTCGTGGGCCGCGGCCGGAGGAGAACTTGCGGGATCCGGTGCGCGCACCGGGGCGACCCGGCATTTGAGTCAGGCTGCTCTTTCACATGGCATCACACGACTTTGTCTCGGTGACCATCGTCACCTACAACAGCGGGCGCTACATCAAACGGTGCCTGGAATCAGTGCTGGCTCAAAAGGGCCCGCAGATCGAAATCATCGTCGTGGACAACAATTCCACCGATGGCACCCGCGACATCCTCGAGCAGTACGAAGACCGCTGCACCATCATTTACAACGACCGCAACATCGGGTTCGCCGCCGCGCAAAACCAGGCCATCCGCCTCTCCCGCGGCAACTGGGTGCTGACGCTGAACCCCGACGTCCTGCTGATGCCCTATTTCATTCAGGCGCTGCTCGAGGCCGGCCGCCTCGACAACCGTATCGGAACCGTTTGCGGAAAGCTGCTGGTGATGAGCCCCGATTTCACCATCGAGGCGCGGCCGCGCGTGGACTCGACGGGCATTTATTTCACCCCGTATCTGCGCCACCTCGACCGCGGCAGCCGGCAGATCGACAACGGCCACTATCTCAAGCGCGAGTACGTGTTCGGGGCCACGGCGGCGGCCGCTCTCTACCGCCGCGAGATGATCGACGACATCTCGATCGACGGCGAATTCTTCGACCCCGACTTCTTCGTCTACCGCGAGGACGCCGACGTCGCCTGGCGCGCGCAGCTGATGGGCTGGCGCTGCCTCTACACGCCGTACGCGCGCGGCTACCACGTGCGCGCCGTGCTGCCGGGCAACCGGCGCGCGCTGCCCAAAGAGATCAACATGCACTCGGTGAAGAACCGCTTTCTGATGCGGATCAAAAACATCACCGGGGACCTGTACCGCCGCTATTGGCTGCCGATCACGCTGCGCGATCTCGTCGTGATCGGCTGCTGCCTGCTCTACGAGCATTACTCGCTGAAGGCCTTCTGGCACGTTCTCAAGTCCTGGCGGCGCGTCATGGCCAAGCGGCAGTGGATCATGGCCCGCAAGCGGGTCTCCGACGAATACATGGCCGCCTGGTTCCAGTACCATCCGGTGAGCCGCCCGGCGCCGAAGAAGGCCGTCGCCGCGCTGAGCCCGGCCCGCTCCGAAGCCCGGATCGCAGAGGGGTGATCCCTCCATGAGCTGGCGCCCGAGCCGTCGGGAATTGCTTCCGGCCTTGGGCGGCGCCTTGCGCCTCCGCGCCGAACCCGGCTCGGACCTGCGCATGCTGTGGGCGCGCGCGCCAGCGGACAATCTCTTCATGCCGCGCACCCGGTGGTGGTGGCCGGGAAGCCGCGCCACGCGGGAAGGCATCACGCGGCAACTGGAACAGATGCGCGCCGGCGGTATCGGCGGCGCGGAAATCGTCCACACCTTCCGGCTGCACCGCGACGGCAACCACGGCTTCCTCTCGCCGGAGCGCCTGGAACTGCTGCGGCACGCCATCGCCGAGGCCACCCGCCTCGACATGAAAATTGCGCTGACGCCTTCCCCGGGCTGGGACTTCGGCGGCCCGTGGGTGCCTCCGGAAGACCGCAGCAAGTGTCTGGCCCCGGCCTGGCTCGACTTGCAGGGCCCCTTTCAGTACGAGGGGCCATTGCCGCTGTTCCGCGATTTCGGCACGCCGAAGACCGGGCTGTTCCAGTTTCTGTCGCCTGTCGAGGGCAATCCGCCCGGTCACATGAGCGTGGTGGCCGTCGCCGGAGCGCGGCTTGTCTCGGAAAACCGGCTCGATGGCGGCACGCTCGTCGACCTCACCGAAGAGTTTCAGGGCGGCGCCGGACGATGGCGCGTCGAGGAAGGCCGCTGGCGCCTGTTCGCGTTCCGCCTCGTCTATACCGGGCAGCGCACCGCCGCGCAGAATGACGAGGAAACCAGCTGGGTGGCCGACCACCTCGACCGCCGGGCCATGGAGCGCTCGATCCGCCACGTCACGCGCGCCTATCAGCTTGCATTCGGGCCCGCGCTCGGCCGCACCGTCGATTCCATCTTCGCCGACAGTTTCGAGGTGGTTCCGCTCGCCAACACGCTGCTGTGGTCCGCCGGCACGCTGGACGAATTCCGGCGCCGCAAAGGTTATGACTTGCGCCGGTGGCTCCCCGCCCTCTGGTTCGACATCGGCCCCGAGACGGCGCGCATCCGTTACGACGTCAACGAGTTCCTCCACCAGATCGCGCTGGAATTCGTGTTCCAGCCCTTTCTGGAGGCCTGCCGCGACATCGGCGTCCGCGCCCGCATGCAGCCTCACTACCGATTCAACGAGGAGATCATCCAGGGCGCGGGTCTTGCCCACGTGCCGGAGACCGAGGTCACGACCGCGCGCTTTGAAACGGTCGCCGATCCGCGCAAGGCGACGGTCAGCGGCGCGCGCTTTTACGGGCGCGAGGTGGTATCGGCCGAGGCTTACACCTTCATCCACCGCGAGCGCTACCGCGCCACGCCGGAAGAGCTGAAGCGCGCCACCGATGCATTCCTCCGCGACGGCATCACCCGGTTTTACAACCACGGCTGGGTCTACTCCGATTCGCCGGAATTCGACCCCGCGCTTGACGTCATGCCCGCGGCCGAGCGAATCAGCCCGTGGGCCCCGTGGTGGCCGCACTACAAAGGGCTCGCCGCCTACATCGCCCGCTGCTGCGCGCTGCTGCGGCAGGGGCGCTTCGTCGCCGACGTGCTTCTGTACTCGCCGCAGGCCCAGGTGTGGCGCGACACCGCATTGTTCGGCGCCGCGCAGCGCGTCATGCCTTATGGCGACGTGCCGAAGACGCTTCTGGCCAACGGCCGGGACTACGACCTCGTCAACGACCATCTGCTCCAGACCCGCGCTGCCGTCGAGGATGGCTGCCTGACGATCAACGGCTACCGCTACCGCGCAGTCATCCTGACCCCGCGGCAATTCGCACCGGAAGCTTCCCGCGCGGTGCTGTCGCGCTTCGCGCAGGCAGGCGGCCTGCTGCTTTCGCTCGACCGCGCGCCGGAGGGGCTCCCCGCGCAGGTCATCGACTACGGCTTCGTCCCCGGCCGGTTCAGCCCTCAAAGCCAGCCATGGCAGAGGACGCCTCCGTTGCGCGACGGTCAACGGCGCCTGCTTGAGGCCCTGAACCGCGCGGCGCCGCCGCAGTTTGTCATCGGCGCCGGCCGGCAGAGCGACGGCCTGACGTTTCACCAGCGGGAACTCGACCGCGGCGTCACGCTGTTCTTTGTGGCCAACCTGCAACCCGAGCCCGCGCGCGGTCCGGTGACGTTCCGCGTGCGGGGCAAGTGGCCTGAGATGTGGGACCCGCTGACCGGCGCTATCCGCCCCGCCGAAGCCTGGCAAGAGACAGCGGCCGGGGTGCAGGTGGAGCTGGATCTCGAACCTTGGCATTCCTGCTTTTTCGTTTTCCACCCGGGCCGCGGCAAGCCGGCAAGGCGCAAGCGGCGCGCCGTGCGGCAGGTGCTTGCGCTCGACAGCGGCTGGTCAAGACCGCTGGGCGACGCGCGCACGGCGGGCGTGCTCGACTACGCCATCGAGTTCCGCTGCCCGGCGCGTGACGCGACGCTCGACCTCGGCCAGGTGGGATGCGCCTGCGAGGCCTTTCTCAACGGAGCGCCGCTCGGCTCGCGCTGGATGCAGCCGTTCCGCTACGAAATCCCTGCGCGCCTGTTCCGCCAAGGCGGGAATTATCTCGAGGTGCGGGTGGCCACCCCGCTGATGCCTGCATTGGGCCGCTGGGACCGCTATCCGATGCGCGAGGGGCTGCTCGACCCGCCTCCGCCCCAGCTGGTCGCCGCCTGGAAGCGGGACAAGGAATTCACGCCGTGGCCCTTCTCCGGCCTGGGCGGTCCCGTGCGCCTGCTGCTGTACTGAAGCCATGCGGATCGCCATTGTCGGAACCCGCGGCATTCCGGCTGCCTACGGTGGTTTCGAGACGTTCGCCGAGGAGCTGTCCGTGCGCCTGGCGCGGCGGGGCCATGAGGTCACCGTCTATTGCCGGGCGCCGCACCCGGAGCCGGTCTGGCGGGGCGTGCGCCTCCGCTACATCCCGCCGCTGCGGCACAAGTACCTGGAGACGGTGGCCCACACGTTCTTTTCGACGCTCGACCTGATGCGCCGGCCGCCGGAGGTGGCGCTGTACTGCAACGGGGCCAACGCGCTGTTCACGCCGCTGGCGCGCCGCGCCGGGGCCCGCGTGGCCCTGAACGTCGACGGGCTCGAGCGGAAACGGAAAAAATGGAACGCGCTGGCGCGCCTCTGGTATCACATTTCCGAAGGGCTGGCGACGTTTTGTCCCGACGTAATTGTCACCGACGCGCGGGAAATTCAGCGCTATTATCTGGAAAATTACGGCGCGAAATCCGTGTTTATTCCCTACGGCGCGGAAACCGGCCGCGTGGCCTCCCGCGCCGCGCTGGACGCGCTCGGGCTCGAGCCGCGCCGCTACTTCCTCTACGTGACGCGCTTCGAGCCGGAGAACAATCCGCTCATGGTCCGCCGCGCCTTCGAGCGCGTGGAGACGGACCTCCGGCTGGCGCTCGTCGGCGACGCCCCGTACGCGGAGCAATACATCCGCCAGGTGAAGGACACACGCGACCCGCGCATTCTCTTCCCGGGCGCGATCTACGGCGACGGGTACCGCGAGCTGCAATCGCACTGCTTCGCCTATATCCACGCCACCGAGGTCGGCGGCACGCACCCGGCGCTGATCGAAGCCATGGGGCGGGCCGCGCTGGTGCTGTACCTGCGCACGCCGGAAAACGAGGAGGTCGCGGGCGGCGCGGGCCTCCCGTTCGAGGACGAGGAAACCCTCGCGGCGCGCATCCGCGAGGCCCTCGCCATGCCGGAGGCAGAACGCGAACGGCTCGGCCAGGCCGCGATGCGGCGCGTCGAGAAGAACTACAGCTGGGAGGCGGTTACGAACGCCTATGAACAACTCTTCCGGGAAATGCTGGCGGGAGGCCCGCACCTGGGCTGAGATTTCGCTGGAGCGCATTGCCGCCAACTGGCGCGAGCTCTGCCGGGCGGCGGGCGGCGCCGCCGTTGCCGCCGTCGTCAAGGCCAATGCTTACGGCCACGGCGCCACCGCCGTCTCGCGCCGCCTGGAGCAGGAGGGTACGCAGTGGTTCGCCGTCAGCAACGCCGAAGAAGGCGCGGAGCTGCGGCGCGCGGGCATCGGCGGCCGGATTCTCGTCATGGGCGGCTTCGCGCCCTTCGAGATGGATGCCTTCTTTGAGCACCGGCTGACGCCCGCGGTGCATTCGATCGAAAGCCTGCTCGCTCTGGAAGCGCGCGCCGCAGCGCTCGGGCAGCGTCTCGCCGTGCACATCAAGCTCGACAGCGGCATGGGCCGCCTGGGGACGCGCGAGGCGCCGCAGGAAATTGCCGCCGCCGCCGCGCGCCTCCGCCATCTGGAAGTCGAGGGCCTGATGTCGCACCTTGCTTCCGCATCCGACTTCGAGTCCGGCCAGAACGACGAGCAATTGGACGCGTTCGAGCGCGCCCTGGCGGCGCTCGCCGCGGCCGGGCTGCGGCCCCGCATCGTCCACCTCGGCAGCAGCGCCGCCGTGTGTTACGGCCTCGCGCGCGCCATGCGGCAAATGGTGCGCGCCGGCCTCGCGCTGTATGGATACGTGCCGGAGGCCCGCGGCGCAGCGCCAGCCGTGCGTGCAGAAGTGGCGCCTGCGCTCGTCTGGAAGGCCCGCATTCTGGCGGTGAAATCGATCCCTGCCGGCGCGCCGGTCGGCTACAACGCGCGATGGCGCGCGCCGCGGGACTCGCGCATCGCCGTCGTTGCCGCGGGCTATGCCGACGGCGTGCCGCACACCCTGGCAGGCCGGGGCCGCGTGATCGCCGGCGGCGCGCTTGTCCCCATCGTGGGCGCCGTCTCCATGGATGTCATCAGCGTGGACATCACCGGACTCCCGCCTCTCCAGCCCGGCGACGCGGTGACGCTGATCGGCCAGGAGGGCGCGGTCCGCCACGACGCGGCCGACCTGGCGCGCGAGGCCGGGGTCATTCCGTACGTGATCCTCTGCGGGCTGGGCGACCGGGTCGTCCGGGTCTACAGGGATTAACTTTGGGCAATATCGATCGCTAAAATAGCGGAAAATTTCTGCTAACTCTCGTTATCACTCTGACGCTCCAGTACGAATTTCCAAGCCAAAAACTCAGATTTTTGATCTATTGCCTCCCGGGGAGGTGTATTCTGTGGCAGAAGCCGTCAGTAACCCGAGAGGAGGTTCGGAGGGTCATGAGTCGTCTTCTTGTCGTTCTGTTGTGCATGGCGGCGGTGGATGCGTGGGCCGGCACGGTGGGCAAGCTGGTGCCGTTGCGGGGGTCGATTTCGGACGTCGCTGTCGACGATCGCCGGCAGCTGGTCTACGCCGCGAACTTCACCGCCAACCGCGTGGAGGTGTTCTCGTCGGTCGATTTCAGCCCGCGTCCCTCGCTGGTGGTGGCCGAGACTCCGTATACCCTGGGCCTGTCCCGCAGCGGGCGCTTCCTGATCGTGGGGCACTTCCTTGGCGGCATGACCATCTTCGACTTCGATGGCAATCAGCGGACGAACCTCACCTATCCGGAGCTGGTGCTGGCGGTGGCCTTCGGCGTGGACGAAACGGCCTACATCGCCACCACCAAGGGCTTCTACCGGCTGGATCCGCTCACCGGGCTGCGGACGCCGATCAGCCTGACGTTCAATCCCAAGACATGCGACATTCCCGTCAACCCGGGTGTCAAAGGCATCGACATCGTGATGGCGTCGGCGGGCGTCTCGGGCGACGGCCAGACCTTGTTCTTCTTCGCCGACATCGAGGGCAGCGAGCCGCCGGAATGCGCGCCTCCGGATCCGAACGGGTTCTACCTGATGCGCTATCGCCCGGCGGAAGGCGATCTCTTCGTGGAGTCGTGGACGGTCAGCCCTCCCGGCGGCCCGCGCGTCGTCAGCGTGAATGAAGACGGGACGAAGGTGATGGCCGGGTGGTCGTTGTTCTGGCTCGACCCGCGCCAGACCTATCTCCGCGCGCAGGTGCCGAACGTGAGCGGACGATTCGCCCTCGGCGGGCACGCCTATGACTGGAAACGCAACAAGATCTATGTGCAGATGCCCGTGCTGGACAATACCGCCACCAGCGCGCCTCCCGTGCTGCATGTCATGGATCCGCACAACCTGGCCGTCCAGGAAATTCTCCAGCTGCCCAACCCGGTGGCCGGGCGCATGGTCTTTTCGCCCGATCTGAACCGGATCTTCGCCGTTTCCGAAAGCGGAGTCCTGGTTCTCGATCTGGAGCAGGCGGAGAAAGCGCCCCGCGTCGCTGCGGACAAAGAGGACCTCCTGTTCCTCTCGAACGCCTGCGAGCGGGTCACGATGCGCCAGACCCTGCGCATCGAGGACCCCACGGGCCAGCGGCCCGATTTCCGCATCACCCCTGCTGGCGGCGATGAGGCTGTTCGCGTTTACCCCTCGACCGGGCGCGCGCCGATGGAGGTGACCGTGGAGGTGGACCCCGTGCGCTTCCAGAGCCAGCAGGGCACGGTGAGCGTGAACCTGAACATCACCTCGAAGGAAGCCGTCAATGTTCCGATGCCGGTGCGCGTGCTCGTCAACACGCGCGATTTCGACCAGCGCGGAAAGATCGTCAACTTCCCCGGACGCAATGTGGACGTGGTGGCCGACCCCGCGCGGATGCGCTTCTATCTGCTCCGGCAGGACCGCAACGAGGTCATCGTCGTCGACGGCAACTCCATGGAGCCGGTGGCGCGGTTAAAGACTGGCAACACGCCGGTGCAGATGGCCGTCACCCGCGATGCCCGCTACCTGCTCACAACGGCGGACAACTCGCAGTACATCGCCGTCCACGACCTGTTCACCCTGGAGGAGCTCGACCCCATCCTGATGCCCGCCGGTTACTATGCCCGCTCCATCGCAGCGACGAACGCACGGATCTGGGCGACGACGCGCACGGTGACGGACAATTTCCAGTGCAGCGGCCCAGGCACCCACCAGGTGCTGGCGGTGGACGTGTTGAACCGTTACGCAGCTCCCCCTCCGCGGCTGGGTATCTACGTCAACTGCATTGACGACGGCTCGCTGGTCACGGCCAGCCCTACGGGCGAGACGGCGCTGCTCGCCATGCCGACCGGCCACACCTTGCTCTATGAAGCCGCGGCCAACACCTGGGTGGCGGGCCGCCATGACTTCGATGCGCTCGGCGGCACGGCGGCAGCTCTCGCCGATCATCTGTACCTTGCCGGGACGAACCTGCTCGACATGGCCCTGTTCCCGGCGCTGAAAATCGACGGGGAACTGACGGCGGCCGGCGCGACGACGCTGCGCGACGGCATGTATCTCCGCACCTACACGTCAGCCCCCGGACCCGGCTACATCGAGAAGTTCGTCTTCGAGGGGTCTTTCGATTCGCGCAGCGTCCGGCTGATCGAAGCTCCGCTGACGCCGTACACCCCGCCGGAACCCACAAACCTGATCGGGGCCACGGTGCTGCCTTTGCTGCGCACGCTGGCGGTTCTCGTCTGGCCGAAGCAGATCATCTCGCTTTCGACCTCGGGCATCATCGCCATCGACGAGGACTTCGACGCGCCCACGCCCATCCCGTCGATCGAGACGGTGTTCAACGCCGCCGACCTGACGCCGGCGCTGGCGCCCGGAAGCCTGGTGGTGATCCGCGGGTCGGGTCTCGCCACTTCCGCCGCATCGAGTCCCGGATTGCCTTACCCGACGGCGCTCGACCAGGCCTGCGTGCAGCTGAATGGCATGGCCTTGCCGCTGGTGCGCGTCTCGCCCGGCGAGATCGTCGCGCAGATCCCCTATGACGCCGCGCCGGGCGGCTCGCTGGTGGTCAAATCCTATGGCGGCATCAGCTCGTCCTTCAGCCTGCCGATGTCGATCACCGCGCCTGCGATCTTCCGCAACGGCTCGGCCGGCCCGCTCACGGGGCTGGCGACCATCGTGCGCGGCGAAAACGGCCAGCTGGTCACCTTCTCGAACCCCATTCGCCCGGAGGACCGCATTTCGATTTACCTCACCGGCATGGGACCGGTGGACCCGCTGGTTCCTGCCGGATACCCGTCGCCCGCCGACCCGCCGGCCCGGGTGATTCTCGAGCCGGAGGTGACGCTCGGCGGCACGGCGCTGCCGGTGACTTTCGCCGGGCTGGAACCGGGCCAGGCGGGCGTTTACCGCATCGACGCCAGCGTGCCGTGGTGGGTGAAGACGGGCACCGCCATGCCGCTCGTGATCCGGCAAGGCCCCTCGGAGACCGCCGTCGAGGTGCGGGTGGTTCCGAAGTGAGACCGGCGTGCGCGCGTTTCCGGCCAGGGAGAGGATGAACGCATGAGAGTCCGGCTTTTTCTCATCGCCGCGCTGGCAGCGCCTGTTGCGCTGATGGCGCAGTCTTTCGAGATCGGCGGCGCAGGCGGCTTCGCCGTGCAGCGGGGAATGAGCGTCGAAAAGGGCGGCGTGTCCGGAACGGTCGGGTTCAAGGACGCGCCGCTGGCGGGCGCCTGGGCCGGCCAGGCCGGCGACCATTGGGGTGGGGAAGTGCGCTACCTCTACCGCTGGGGCGACGCGCGCGTGGAGGCCGGCGGCGAGAAATACAGCTTCGCCGCCCGGCAGCACATCGTCACCGGCGACCTGCTGTTTTTCTTCAGGAGCGGCAAGGATGCGCCGGTCCGGCCCTTTGTCGTGTTCGGGGGCGGCGTGCGGCGGGTTGAAGGCACCGGACAGCCGCAGGCCTTTCACCCGGGCAGCCAGTATGCGGCGCTCACCAGGACGAGCGAGACCTTGCCGGTGGGCGACTTCGGCCTCGGCGTCCGCGTCAAGGCGGGCCGGAGCGGCGTGTTCCGCGTCGAAGTCAGGGACTATCTGGGCCCGAAGACCGACAACGTGATCGCCGCCGCGCCGGGCGCGAAGCTGAAAGGCCTGATGCACGACGTGGTCGTGATGGCCGGCGTCGGCTGGGTGTTCTGAGCGGGGCGCTCAGACATCGAGGTTGCGCACGTCGAGCGCGTTCTCCTCGATGAACTTGCGCCGCGCTTCCACGTCCTCGCCCATCAGCGTGGTGAAGATCTCCTCGCACTCGACGGCGTCCTCCAGCCGCACCTGGAGCAGCGTCCGCGTTTCCGCGTTCATCGTCGTCTCCCAGAGCTGCTCGGGGTTCATCTCGCCGAGGCCCTTGTAGCGTTGCACGACGCAGTCGCGCGTGCCTTCGGCCTTCAGGTACTGGATGAGCTGGCGCCAGGAGTCGATCCGTTCCCGCCGCGACTCCCTGGCCACGATGAAGGGCGGCCTGTTGTACTTCTGCGTGCTCCGCGCCAGCGCCCGCAGCCGCTTGTACTCAGGCTGCTGGGCCAGCTCGATGCCGATCGTGCGGTCGCCATGCGACTCGTCGTGATAGACGATGTTCCACGTCGAGTGCTCTTCGTCGAACTCGATGCGCGTTTGCAGGCGCGAGCCTTCGGTCATGGCGCGGGCGGCGCGCTCGACTTCGTCGCGGTTGCCGAAGTCCGCCTTGGTGTCGAGCGCGAACGACGGGTCGGCGAGGACTTCAACGACGCGCGGCTCGCGCAGCCGCTTCTCGAGACGCGAGAAGATCTGCTGCAGCTCGTCCAGCGACATCAGGAAGCTGCGCAACTCCCCGCCTTCGAGCACGCCGTGCTCGCCGTTTTCGCCGACCAGCACCTGCACGTTTTCCGTGGCGCGGCGCAGGATCTCGCGGACGAACTCCTGGTCGTTCTTGATGTACTTCTCGCTGCGGCCTTTCTTGATGCGGTACAGCGGCGGCTGCGCGACGAAGACGTGCCCTCGCGTGATGAGCTCCTGCATGTGGCGGAAGAAGAAGGTCAGCAGAAGCGTGCGGATGTGGCTGCCGTCGACGTCGGCGTCCGTCATCAGGATGATCTTGTGGTAGCGCAGCTTGCTGATGTCGAAGTCTTCCTTGCCGATGCCGGTGCCGATGGCGGTGATCATGGCGCGGATTTCGTCGTGGCTCAGCATCTTGTCGTACCGCGCCTTTTCGACGTTGAGGATCTTGCCCTTCAGCGGCAGGATGGCCTGGTAGCGCCGGTCGCGGCCGCTTTTGGCGGTGCCGCCGGCCGACTCGCCCTCGACCAGGAACAGCTCGCAGCGCGACGGGTCCTTTTCCTGGCAGTCAGCGAGCTTGCCCGGCAGGCCGCCGGAGTCCAGCGCGCCCTTGCGGCGGGTGAGCTCGCGCGCCTTGCGCGCAGCCTCGCGCGCCCGCGCCGCGTCCACCGCCTTGCCGATGATGCGCTTCATCACCGGCGGGTTTTTCTCGAAATACTCGGTGAGCTTCTCGTTGACGACCTGCGTCACGTAGCCGCCGATGTCGGAGTTCAGCTTGCCCTTGGTCTGCCCCTCGAACTGCGGCTGGGGCAGCTTGACGCTGACCACGGCGGTGAGGCCCTCGATGACGTCGTCACCGGAGAGGTTGTTGTCCTTGAGGTCCTTCAGCAGCCCGGCGGCCCGCGCGCAGGCGTTGAGCGTGCGGGTCAGCGCAGTGCGGAAGCCGGTGAGGTGCGTGCCGCCATCGCGCGTGTTGATGTTGTTGGCGAAGCTGAAAATCTGGTCGCTGTAGCTGTCGTTCCATTGCAGCGCGATCTCGATGATCAGCTTGCCGCCGTGCGGCAGCTCGCGCTCGCCCTCGATGACGATGGGCTTCTCGTGCAGGACGTTCTTGCCGCGGTTGAGGTGCTTGATGAACTCGGCGATGCCGCCCGAGTAATAGAAATCGTGCGTTTTGGGCGGGTCCGTGCGCTCGTCGGTGAGGCTGATGCGCAGGCCCTTGTTGAGGAAAGCGAGTTCGCGGAGGCGCGTGGCGAGCGTGTCGAAATTGAAGTGCGTCGCCTCCATGATGCTGCTGTCGGGCTTGAAGGTGATCTTGGTACCCGTCTTGCGGCCGGCCTTGCCCGTCTTCTGCAAAGGCCCCTTCGGAATGCCGCGTTCATAGTCCTGCTCCCAGGTGTAGCCGTCGCGCCAGATTTCGAGGTGCAGCCACTCGGACAGGGCGTTGACGCAGCTGACGCCAACGCCGTGAAGCCCGCCGGACACCTTGTAGGTGTTGGAGTCGAACTTCCCGCCTGCGTGGAGCTTCGTCATCACGACTTCGGCCGCCGAGACGCCTTCGGTCGGGTGGATGTCCACCGGGATGCCTCTGCCGTTGTCGATCACGGTCACCGAGTCGTCGATATGGATGATGACCCTGATCTCGGTGCAATAACCGGCCATGGCCTCGTCGACCGAGTTGTCGACGACCTCGTAGACGAGGTGGTGCAAGCCGGCTTCGCCCGTGGAACCGATGTACATGGCGGGGCGCAGGCGCACCGCCTCCAGCCCCTCGAGCACCTTGATGCTCGAAGAATCGTACGTTTCCGCGTGATTCAACTCTTTTTCGTCCTTCTCGGGTGTCTGCACGGTTTCCTTGCGCGTCAGATGCGCATCGGCATGACCACGTAGCGGTAGCGGTAGCTCAGCTCCTCGCCCGCCGGGGTCAGCTCGCCCGCGCTTTGCGGGTCTTTGAAGTGGAAATGGACTCGCGGCTCGCCGACGGCGCGCAAGAAGTCGAGCAGGTAATTGGCATTGAAACCGATCTCGGTGGCGGGCCCGCCATAGTCGACCGCGAGCGTCTCCTCGGACTCGCCGCTCTCGGACAACGAGGAGTGGATGGTGGCCTCGTTGTCGGCGAAGCGGATCTTGACGGCGCGAGACCGCTCGTCGGAAAACTGGGAGACGCGTTCAATCGCGGCGCGGAACTCTTCGCGGTCCAGCGTGACAATATGCGGGTGCGACTTCGGCAGCACCCGCTCGTAGTCCGGGAAGTTGCCCGTCAGCTTGCGGCTCGACAGCAGGCGCGAGCCGATCCGGAAAAACAGGTGGTTGTCGTCCGTGGCGAAGTCGATCTGCGCAGACTCTTCGTCGCAGTCTCCTGCCAGGCGCGCAAGCTCCATCATCGCCTTGCGCGGGATCAGCGCCCGTTGCTCGCCGGAGGCGCCCGAGGGGTTCGGGTACTCCACCATGGCCAGGCGGTGCCCGTCGGTTGCCACCATCGTCAGCGACTGCGGCTTGACCAGCAGCAGCGCGCCATTGAGGGTGAAGCGCGACTCCTCGGCCGCAATGGCGAAGATCGTCCGGGAAATCATCGAAGCCATGAGAGCCACGGGCAACCGCCCGACCGGTTCCGGCATTTCGGGGATCTCCGGGTAGCCCTCCTTCGGCATCCCGGCAATGCGCGTCCGGGAACGGCCGCAGGTCAGGCTGGCCCAGTGCGTCTCGCTGAAGCGGAAGTGGATGTCCGCATCAGGGAGCAGGCGGACATAGTCCAGCAGCTTCTTGGCCGGCACTGTGCCGCCTCCCGGCGTCTTCACCTGCGCCGGCGCCGTGCAACGGATATTCAGCTCCAGGTCGGTCGCAGAGATGATGATCCGGTCGTCATCGGCCTCCAGCAGCACGTTCGACAAGACCGGCAGCGTCGCCTTCTTCTCCACCACGCCTTGGGAAAGGCCCAGCTCGCGGACGAGATCGGCCTTGCTGACTGTGAACTCCATCGGTGTCGTCCTCTTCTCGATCCTCTTCCGGAACCTGCTCTCTGCGAGGATTAGGGACTTGTCCCTCGTAAGTGAGTGTCTACCGGATTCGTAGGGCTTGTGAAAATGTCAATATCCCACCTAAATTATACAAAACTCGAAGCCTTCTGTGTCTGTTCCTCTGTGAGTCCCGGCGCTGGTTCCTGTCGGCAACCGGCGCCGGACTTCGTCATCCACAGCGTCGACACGATGTTCATGGGAGGCCCCTGTGAAAAACACGGCAAGCTTACTGGAATGAATCGACTATGCTGTGGATCAGCCTGTTGATTTCGGGGTCGGAGCGGCGCAGTTCCTCCACCTTGCGGATGGCGTGCAGGACCGTGGTGTGGTGTTTGCCGCCGAAGTGCCGGCCGATCTCGGGCAGCGACGCGCCGGTGAGTTCCTTGCAAAGATACATTGCGATCTGACGGGGGCGGGAGATCTCGTGGGCGTTCGTTTTCTGCTTCAACTGAGCAGGCTGCATGCTGAAGCGCTCAGCCACGGCGCGGGAGACGGCCTCCATGGTGACCCGCTTCTCCGGTGTCTGGAGCATGTGCCGGAGCGCCTGGAGGGCCATGGCCGTGGTAATTGGCGCGCCGGTAACCGAGGAGAAGGCAAGCAGCTTCGTCAATGCCCCCTCCAGCTCTCGCACGCTGGAGCGGACCTTCGTGGCGAGAAGGATGCGGACGTCCTCAGGCAGCTCGACTCCTTCCGCTTCGGCCTTCTTGTCGAGGATCGCCATCTTCGTTTCGAGATCCGGCGGCTGGACGTCCACCATCAGCCCCCACTCAAAGCGTGTCCGCAGGCGCTCGACCAGGCCCGGTATGTTCTTCGGCAACTGGTCGCTGGACAGCACAATCTGCTTCTGGTGGTCGTACAGGCAGTTGAAGGTGTGGAAGAACTCCTCCTGCGTTCGCTCCTTGCCGCCGAGCACGTGAATGTCGTCGATCAGGAGCGCGTCGGCGTTGCGGTAGTGGTGTTGAAACGACGCCATGCGGCCGGTGCGCAGACACTGGATCATTTCATTCATGAATTGTTCGCCCGTGGTGTAGAGAACCCTCATGCCCGGGTGGTTGTCCAGGAGGCTGCGTCCCAGGGCATGCATCAGGTGGGTCTTGCCCATCCCGCTGCCGCCGTAAATGAAGAGGGGATTGTAGCGCGACGCAGGCTGGCGGGCGACTGCGCAGGCTGCGGCATGGGCGAACTGGTTGCATGAACCCACGACGAAGGTGTCGAAGGTGAACCGCGGGTTCAGCTGACTGGCAGTGTCGGGAAAATGAAAGCCGTCCCGGGCAGGGGGCGCCGGAGTCGGGGACCCGGGCTGCACCGCAGAGTGACTCGGGGCTGGCTGCTCCAGCACATACCGGATGTGAAGCGCCAGCCCGAGTGCATGAAGGGCCTGGTTGACGGCAGAGGCCAGCTCGCGCTCGAGCCACATCAGCGAGTATTCATCGGGAACAGCCACTTCGAGGACCCCGTCGGTTTCCCGCAGAAGGCGGGTTCGGGAAACCCAGTTGTGAAACGCCTCCCCCGGCAAAATCAAAGACAGTTGTTGTTTGATTGCTTCCCAGGAATTCACCGTTGTTGCAAGCACCACAAGTACTCCACACCTTACCCACAGGATTTCCACAGCTGTGGAAACCAGATCGGACTCTGTTGTCTCGTGATCCGGCTGTGGCTCCTCACGACGCGAGGCTGCCGGACAGGAAGCGGCCTTCCCGGGCCCTCGCAGCCGCACCGGCGTTGTTCAGAATAGCACAGTTCGGGCGGCGCGGTTCCGGGCTCGAAATGAATTTGTAATCGGTTCACCAGAAAGCAGTTACTACAAGACACGATGAACGCAGAGAACCCTTCATTTCAGGGCTGTTTTGTTCTGGCCGTTGTGCAAATTTCTGATGTCTAAAGCGCTACACCGGCGCTTCAAACAGGTGTCCCGGCGGGTCCGGCGGCATTTGACAAGCCGGCGCCGGTGCGCGAAAATAGCGAGTGGAACTCCCGGGCGGGAGTAACTCAGCTGGTAGAGTGCAACCTTGCCAAGGTTGATGTCGCGGGTTCGAATCCCGTCTCCCGCTCCAAACCATTCAAACGGTCTCTGGCTCTACGACATTATGGCGGGCAGCCGCCCCTGACCAGTCCTGCTACCCCTTCAACTGCCTTCCTCGTCTATTGGCCTCATCGATGCCTCGTGCTCCAGTCAGGGATCGGGGTGCGGGGAATGGGGGCGGCGTTTGCGCCCCCTTCCCCTGCTTCCGTTTTGTCGAAATCCCAGCCCACCGGCCGTTGCTATCCACACAACATGCGCACGCGCAACCGGTAGTTGGCGAAGTTGCGGAACCCATATGCTTGCCTGGCAATCACCTCCATCTTGGTGTGAAATCCTTCCGTGATCCCATTGCCGCGCGTAAACCGCCACATCCTGGCAATCTCCTCTGACCGCCCCGATTATTGAAGACGTGACGTCATCCGCGCCGGGATCGAGTTCGACAAGGTCGGTCGCCGCGTGGCCTACTCCCACCTCTACCGCGAGCATCCCGGCGAGAATCTCATATTCTTCAACGCCGGCGAGACCACCCGCGTGCCGGCGGAGTCTGTGCTTTACATCTACAAGCCGCTTCGTCCGCGCTAGCATGGCGGACAGCCCTGGCTCACGCAGGTGCTCGTCAAACTTCATGAGCTCGACCAATACGATGGCGCTGAGTTGGTCCGCCAGAAGCTGGCTGCCATATTTGCCGCCTACATCACCAAGAACAACCCCAAGGACCAGGTGATCGGCGCAAAGCCAAGCGAGGGGGAGACGGACACGAGCAGTCCCAAAACGGCCACCTGCAAACAGCGTCTCCCTCGCACTCCCCCTTGGGCTTGGAAGAAGGCTCCCTGCCATCCGACCGCGGAGGCGGCCCCGCCATGCCCCCGATGCGCTCATGCAGGAGCTCGTTCTCCATCGCCAGCCCGCCGATGACTCGCCTCTGCCACCGGCCGTGCTCATCAACCCGGTCGGTAGCATAAAATTTGGACAAATGTGGCTCCTCGTTTTAGCGCTTGTCGCGGCCGTTGCCTCTCATGGCGCCCCCCGCCTTCTCATCGATGAAACCCAAGCAGCCCGGCTGCGCCGACTGGCGGCGGTGAAAGGTTCCCCGCATGAGGAGATGCTCGGCCTGCTGCGGGACAAGGCCGAATCCGCCGCAAAGAACCCCGCCCTGTCGGGCACCAACTATGATCGTGCTTACCACGCCACTATCGCGGCCTTTCTGCATCAAATCACCAGCGAGCGCCGCTATTGCGCCGCCGCATGGGATAGCCTGCGCGCGGTCTATGAAGGGGCCGATGCAAAAACCGTTTTGCCCGAGCAGGGCTATGGGCTTGCGCGGGCGACGGTGGGAAGCGGGTTCGCCCTGGCCTACGATTGGTGCCGAGATGCGTGGACGCCGCGGCAGAGGGACTGGGTGGAGCAGAGGCTGCGCGCTGCGCTGAAAGCCTGGAGGACCTTCGGCCACGCCAACCTGAAAGCAGACCACAAAGGATCGAACTGGGTGGCGGTGTGCCGGGGCGGCGAATTGCTCGAACTGCTGGCGCTGGGGCTTGAAAAGCAAGACGCGGAGCGTTACGCGCTGCTGAAAGGCGACCTGTTGCAGCATATGCGGAACTACGACGAACTGGGTGTATCGCAGGAAGGGATTGGCTATACGGCCTACGGCGGGATCTTCCTGCTGCGGGCGCTGCTGGCGCTGCGGACCGTGGGGGACATGGATCTGGAAGCCGAGGCGGCCCGCCATGCGTGGTGGAAGCAGGCGATGTATTCGGGAACGTTCGCCAGCGGCGGCGACGGCCGCCTCTGGCTGATGTCCGGCGTCAGCAACTCCCGCATCGGCGATGAAGGCTGGGCGAGCCTGCTGTTCGCGTTCACGCCCGCAGACTATCTGCCCTACTTCAAGTGGTGGTACGACCGGCACCTTGGACAAAGGAGTCCGGGGTCGGCCGGCAGCCGCTTCGACCCGCGGCGCGAAGGCACGGTCTGGGCGATGATCTGCTACCCGGCGGAAGTGGCCGCACAGGACCCGACGGGCGTGTTTCCTCCCGCCGTGGCCGGCAGCAGCGGGTTGGTTTGGTTCCGCAATCGCTGGCAGGACGCCGACGACCTGCTGTTTTCCTTTCATGCGGACGCGCGGTGGCACAGCCATGCCTGGGATCAGCCCGAGGCGCTCCAGTTTCACCTCTTCGGTTATGGAACGAGCTTTGCCGGCGGACCCGAGAAAACGCGCGAGCCCGGGAATTTCTCGACCTTGCTTGTCGACGGCAGGCACGTGGCTGAAAAGGCGCGGGGCACGACGGGCAAGCTTGTCTCTTTCAAGCCGACCGCGCACGGCGGCGTTGCGGTGGCTTCGGGCGGCAGCCAGTATGCGTCTTTGGGTGTGGAGGCGCAACGCACATTCCGGGTGGAGTTCCTGCCGGGCAACCGGGCCCGGGTGCAGATCCGCGATCAGGTGATGTCGCCCGTGCCGCGGCGCTACACCTGGCAGATGAATCTCGGCGATCACGCCTCCGACGGCGGCATCCGCGCGGCCAAGGATTTTGTTCTCACGTCGGGGCGTGGCCGCGTGCGCGGCAAAGTGCTCTCGCCGCGGGAGGCGCGCGTCGAGCCGGGCGACCCGTACCGCGTGGAGGTCGACGCGGCGGCGCTGGATCTGCAGGTCGAGTTGGAGATCGAGCCCGCGCCGGATGCATCGAAACTCCCGCGGCCCAAGCTGAGCCTGCCCGGCGACGTTCCGTTGGAACTCGTCACCATTCCGCCCGGCACTTACCGGCGCGGCAGCCCGCCGACCGAGGCAGGCCGCGATGAGGACGAAGGACCGCAGCACGAGGTGAGGATCTCGCGCGCGTTCCAGATGGGAATTTGGGAGGTCACCCAGCGGCAGTGGGTGGCCGTGATGGGGGAAAACCCGGCGGCGTTTCAGCAGCCTTCCACCCCGCC